>WUUC01205003.1_pt1 | contig 25423 bp, 26 predicted proteins | sample 6278441 | NCBI WGS metagenome assembly WUUC01 (sample SAMN13675441, study PRJNA597444) | soil metagenome | isolation source: soil | place: USA: Washington | collected 2017-10 | reverse complement strand
GAAGGGCGCCGCGACCCGAAGACCGCCGTGTGTGAGTTGATGGGACGCCGGCAACGCGCGGAAGGGTAGGTACAATGAGCGGTAATGGGGTTTTTCGACAAGCTGAAGCAAGGTCTTCAGCGCACGGCACAGCAATTCACTGAACGCTTCGAATCGCTGATTGAGCGCGCTGACGCGCCGGAGCAACGAACGCGTCCAATCGACGTAGACACGCTCGACGCACTGGAAGAATTGCTGCTCATGGCCGACGTCGGCGTCGCCGCTACGGATGAAATCGTGGAAGCGGTCCGTGTTCGTGCCCGTCGCGGTGACAGCTTGCGCGACATCGTCAAGCAGGAGATTCTGCGGATTTTCGACGAAGTACCGCCGGTCACCGGCAACGGCACCAAGCCGCACGTGATGCTGATTGTCGGCGTCAACGGCACCGGCAAAACGACCACCGTTGGCAAGTTGGCCAATCAGATCAAATCCACTGGTCGCACGCCGCTTATTTGCGCCGCCGACACCTTCCGCGCTGCCGCCGTCGATCAATTGCAGATCTGGGCGGACCGTGCTGGCGTGGACATGGTGCGCGCCCGCGAGGGGTCCGATCCGGCGGCGGTTGTCTTCGACGCCCTGGCTGCAAGCAAGGCGCGCGGTCGTGACACCGTGTTGGTTGATACCGCTGGTCGTCTGCACACTCGGACGAACCTGATGAACGAGCTCGACAAGATCCGCCGCGTCGCCGAGCGCGAAGTCCCGGGTGCCCCGCACGAAGTGCTTTTGGTACTCGATGCAACCGTCGGACAGAACGGCTTAGCGCAAGCGCGCGAGTTCACCAGCGTTGCCGGAGTCAACGGTATCGTGCTCACCAAACTGGACGGCACCGCAAAGGGCGGAGTCGCAGTCGCTATCGCACACGATCTGAAAGTGCCCATTCGTTACGTCGGTGTCGGCGAGGCCATTGACGATCTGTTGCCGTTCAATGCCGCTGAATACGTTGACGCGCTGTTTCAGGAGAAGTGGTAGCCGGCACGCCGTTCGATCTCGCCATGATGCGTCGCGCGCTTTTTCATGCCGCGCGCGGACAGGGACGCACGACGCCAAATCCCATGGTGGGTGCCGTCATCGTCTCGCCTGAAGGTGTCGTCCTCAGTCATGGTTGGCACGAACGCGCCGGCGAAGCACATGCTGAAGTTCATGCGCTCGACGCGGCGGGCGAAAACGCGCGCGGTGCAACTGCGTACGTCACGCTCGAGCCGTGTTGTCACGTTGGTCGCACTGGCCCATGCACGCAGCGTCTCCTCGCCGCAGGGATCGCCCGAGTAGTGGCGGCGATGCCTGATCCCGATCCACGGGTCAGCGGCAAAGGATTCGCGGAACTACGCGCCCATGGCATCGTGGTGGACGAAGGATTGTGCGCCCAAGAAGCCGCACAACTGAACTACCCGTTCATTACCGTCAAGACGAAACAGCGCCCATGGGTAGTTTTGAAGGCTGCGACCAGCCTCGATGCGATGGTGGCTGCCGGAATCGGGGAGCGCACCGCGTTGACGTCACCGGCCGCCAACCGGCGGACGCAACTGCTGCGAGCGTCAGTCGACGCCATCGCCGTGGGATCCGAAACGTTAAGCATTGACGATCCGCTTCTCACCGTCCGCGAGATGCAACGCGTGCGCCCCCTCATCCGCGTGATCTTCGATCGTCGTTTGCGAACCGCACCGTCTGCGAGAGTGTTCTCGACCTTGTCCGACGGCGCAGTCATAATAGTGACAGCCCCTTTTTCAGACGAAACCGGCGCCCGTCGCCACGCCCTTGAAGCGGCGGGGGCCACACTCGTGCCTGCGGCATCGCTCGAGGACGGACTGCGTGCGCTCGTGCGATGGGACATCTCGAGCGTTTTGGTCGAGGGCGGGCCTCACCTGCAGGCGGCGCTGGTGGAGGCGCGCCTTGTCGATCGTCTGCATTTAGTCATCGCGCCCCATGTCATCGGGCCGCGAGGCGTACCGTGGATCGATTCGCAATGCCTGCCGCTGTCGGCGTTCGCGCATCTGTCTGCCGAGCCGCGGGGGGCCGATATCTGGATTGAGGCTGATGTTTACGGGCATCGTTGAGACGGTCGGACAACTAGTCGAAGTGAAGCCAATGGCCGGCGGCTATCGCGTGCGTATTGAGACGCCGTTGGCGTCGGAACTAAACCCGGGCGACAGCCTCGCGGTGAATGGTGTGTGCCTGACCGTCATCTTGAGCGATGGCGGCGAAGTACACGCCAACGTGGCGCCCGAAACGGCGCGCGTCACCACCTTCACGCTGTTACAGCGCGGGCAAGCGGTCAATCTCGAGCGACCGTTACGCGCGGATTCACGCCTTGGCGGCCACATCGTCCAGGGGCATATCGACGGCATTGGCACTGTTGACGAATTGCGGCCCGACGCCGACTCGCATTGGATGACAATCGGTTATCCGCAGTCACTCGCGCCGTTTTTCATTCGCAAGGGATCGGTCGCGATCGATGGCGTCAGTCTGACCGTCGCGGGACTGAGCGAAAAGCAGTTTGACGTGCAGCTCATTCCGTTCACCTGGCAGGCGACGAACTTTCACAGCTTGCGGGCCGGCGACAAAGTCAATCTGGAATGCGACATGATCGGCAAGTACGTGGTACGCGCGATGGAATCCAGGAAATTCTAGTGGAGCGTCTCAACGATATTGGCAATTATCAGCAGCATGCTCGGCCAAGGTTTATCGGCCATTCCTACGGAATGGCCGGTTTAGAATTCGACCATGTCTCCCACTAGTGCCAAGGCGAAGCCGTTGAGAATAGCAAAGGGTGCACGGTCGCGCAGCCCATTCGCGTCGATTGATGACGCCATCGAGGCGATCCGGCGCGGCGACATGGTGATCGTGGTCGACGATGAGGACCGCGAGAACGAAGGCGACTTGACCATCGCGGCCGAGAAGGTGACACCCGACGTCATCAACTTCATGGCTACGCATGGGCGCGGTTTGATCTGCATGCCGATGACCGGCGAGCGTCTCGATCAACTCGAGATTCCGCTGATGGTGGACAAGAACACCACGCCGCTCAATACCGCGTTCACGGTATCGATCGAAGCGCGTCACGGAGTCAGCACCGGAATCTCCGCCGCCGACCGCGCCGCGACGGTACGGACGGCCATCGATCCGGCCACCAAACCATCTGATTTGGCACGGCCTGGCCACATGCTGCCGTTACGCGCGCGAGAAGGTGGCGTGCTGGTACGCGCCGGGCAAACGGAGGCCGCTGTTGACCTGGCGCGCATCGCCGGTCTGTATCCGGCGGGTGTGATCTGCGAAATCATGAGCAAGGACGGCACGATGGCGCGTGTGCCGGAGCTCACCCGCTTTGCCAAGAAGCACAAGCTGCTGATGATCACGGTGGCCGATCTGATCCGCTATCGCATGCGGACAGAGAGCATGGTCAAGAAGATCGCCGTCGCTAACCTGCCTACCGACTATGGCCACTTTCGATTGCACGGCTTTGAAAGTTTGATTGACAAAGAAACTCACCTCGCGCTCGTGGCCGGCGACATCAGTGATGGCGAGCGAGTGCTGGTACGCGTGCATTCCAAATGCCTCACCGGCGACGTGTTTCACTCCGCTCGCTGTGACTGCGGCGCGCAACGGGACGCCGCCATGCGTCGCATTGCGGACGAGGGCCGCGGGGTCCTGCTCTATCTCAATCAGGAAGGGCGCGGTATCGGCCTGGCCAACAAGCTGCGCGCCTACGAGTTGCAAGACCAGGGACTCGACACCGTGGAGGCGAACGAGCAATTGGGGTTCAAGGCCGACCAGCGCGACTACGGCATTGGCGTCCAGATTTTGCGTGCGCTCGGCGTCCGGTCAATGCGTCTTTTAAGCAATAATCCGAGGAAAATGGTGGCGATCGAGGGGTACGGCCTCACAGTGCTCGAATGGCTGCCGCTCGAGGTGCCGGCGTCGGAACATACGCGCAAGTATCTGAAAACCAAGAAGGACAAGCTCGGACACCGTCTCGATTCGGTCTGATTGTCCGCCGAGCCTTTTCATTGACCGGTCCCCCGAACCCCAAGTAAGATAAGGGTTTGCCCAAGTCGCGGCGGCCCATACGTGGCCATCGGCCGCGGCCAATGTTGCCGTCCCATGTTCGACGCTCTCAGTAATCGACTCCAAGACGTTTTCACTACGCTCAAGGGCGAGTCTCGTCTCACCGAGGCCTCGGTCGAGGCCGCATTGCGCGAGATTCGCCTCGCGTTGCTCGAAGCGGACGTCAACCTCCGGGTCGTCAAAGCGTTTATCGATCGCGTGCGCGACCGCGCGATGGACCAGGCGGTGCTGAAAAGCCTGACGCCGAGTCAGCAGGTCGTGAAGATTGTTCGCGACGAGCTGCTCGCCCTGTTCGGCGATGCCAAAGGCGGCCTCCAGGAGTCGGGCGCTCGCCCACGCGTCATCCTCATGCTTGGTCTGCAGGGGTCAGGCAAAACGACGACCTCGGCCAAGCTCGGAAAGTGGCTGCAGAAGCAAGGCCGTCACCCCGTTTTGGTGTCCACTGACGTTCGCCGACCAGCCGCTATTCAACAGCTGTCGGTGATGGGCGAAAAGGCCGGCGTGCGTGTACACGACCCGGCAGGCGAGATGGATCCGGTCGCGCGCGCCAAGAGCGCGATGGTGGCCGCACGCAACGTCGGCAACGACGTCGTCATCGTGGACACAGCGGGACGGCTGCATATCGACGACGAGTTGATGCGCGAGTTGGTGGCCATCAAGGAAGCCACCGGACCGGTCGATCTCCTCTACGTCGCCGACGCGATGACCGGGCAGGACGCGATCAAGAGCGCCGGCGAATTCAACCGGCAGGTCGGCGTTACTGGTGTGGTGTTGACAAAGATCGATGGCGACGCGCGCGGTGGCGCGGCGCTATCGGTAGTGTCGGTGGTCGGTGTGCCGATCGCGTTTGTTGGCGCCGGCGAACGCATCGAAGACCTCGAGGCATTCCACGCCGATCGGTTTGTCTCGCGCTTGCTCGGCATGGGCGACGTGCTGTCGCTCATCGAGAAAGCCGAAGAAGCGATCGACGAAAAGGACGCCGAGAAGCTCGAAGAGAAAATCCGCAAGGGCGGATTCTCGCTCGATGACTTCCGCGATCAGTTGAAGACGCTGCGCAAGATGGGCCCGCTCGAACACATCCTGGGGATGTTGCCGGGCATGGGCAATCTCAAGCAGCTCGCGGACGCCAAGCCGGATGAGCGCCAATTGCGACGCATCGAAGCGATGATCGGATCGATGACGCCCGATGAACGCAAGCATGCAGACATCATTGATGGCAGCCGGCGCAAGCGCATCGCCAAAGGCAGCGGGACAGCAGTCGAAGATGTCAATCGGCTGCTGAAGCAGTTCAACGAGATGCAACGGATGTTGAAGATGGTTGGCAACATGACCGGCCAGCAAGTTGCCGCGCCCCCCAAAAAGAAGAAAAAGAAGGGGCCGTTCAGCCTCATGCGCTAACGCGCTCGATTAGACGAAACGCAAAAAGGTAAAAGGACAAACGCAATGTTATCGATAAGGATGCGCCGCACGGGTTCGAAGAAGCGGCCGTACTATCGCGTGGTGGTGACCGAAGGACGCGAGCCTCGCGAAGGTAGTTTTCTGGAGGTGCTTGGCACCTACAATCCGCGCACCAAGCCGGCGACGGTGGAGATTGACAAGGAGCGCGTCAACTACTGGATCAAGCAGGGTGCCCGGCCGTCGGATTCGGTGCGGACGCTGATGGCGCGGCACTTGACCAAGGATCGCGGAGCGATCTCCCAGCCGATCACGGCCGACGCTGCGGCGCCGGTTGCCGAGCAGGCATAACACGCCGTGGCCGACCTCAAAGGACTCGTCGAATCCATTGCACGGGCGTTAGCCGACCAGCCCGATGCGGTGCGGGTCAGCGAGAGCGAGCGCCGGGGCATGACGGTGATCGAATTACAGGTGGCGCCCGGCGACCTCGGTCGCGTCATCGGCCGTCAGGGACGGACTGCCGCCGCCGTTCGCACCTTGCTGGCGACGGCTGCCGAGGGCGACGGCAAGCGCGCCACCCTCGACATCCGGGACGCGTCGGGCCGCTAGCGGCCTGCCCAGCAATAGCGCCGGACGCCGGAACGCGCAGGCATCGACGTGGCCGACCAATTACCCCCGTGGGATGACATGATTCTTGTGGGGTTCATCGCCCGGACGCACGGAAATAAAGGGGAAGTCATCCTCAAGTCGGAAACCGATTTCGGCGAATTACGATTCCGAATCGGCGCGACGATATTTGGTCGGCGCGAGAATGGTCCCGTCGAACCACTGCAAGTGACCGCCGTAAGGTTCCAGCAGGGGAGGCCGATACTCGGAATTGCGGGATTCAGCTCGATCAGCGAGGCCGAACAGCTGGCCGGGACCGAGTTACGAATCCCCGCCAGCGAACAGGACAGGCTGCCGGCCGACACTTACTACCATCACCAGCTGATCGGGTGCGAGGTGATGACGAGCGAGGGCGCCACGGTCGGGCGGGTTAGCGATGTGCAGGGTGATGGCGCCGCCTCGCGACTGGTCGTGCGCAGCAATCGCGGCGAGGTGCTGATTCCGCTGGCCCAGGAGATTTGCCGGATCGACGTCGACGCCAAAAAGATTGTCGTAACACCGCCGGCCGGGTTATTGGAAGTGAATGGGGAGTGGCGGTAAGAGTTGCACTTCGAACTCTGATTTATGCGTTTCGACATCGTCACGATTTTTCCGGAGATGGTCGAAAACGGTTTGGCGGCCGGCGTCGTGGGCCGCGCTCGCCAGAGCGGATTGCTGGACATCGTCGTTCACAATCTGCGTGACTTTACGATCGACCGCCACCGCGTCGTGGACGACGTGCCGTTTGGTGGCGGGCCGGGCATGGTGCTGAAGCCGGAGCCGTTGTTTGCGGCCGTGGACGAGATCCGGGCCCAACGCGGGCCTGCCGATGCGGTGCTGATGATGTCACCGGCGGGGCGCGTGTTCACACAAGCCGACGCGCGTCGATTGGCTCGACTGCAGCATGTGGTGCTGCTGTGTGGACGCTACGAAGGCGTGGACGAGCGTGTGCGCGAGCAGCTCGCCAGCGAGGAAGTCTCAATCGGGGATTACGTGTTGTCGGGTGGAGAGCTGCCTGCGCTCGTGATTGTCGATGCAGTAGGCCGGTTAGTGCCGGGCGTCGTCGGCGACGAGCAATCGGTCGAGGCCGACTCATTTACGCGCGGGTTGCTGGATCACCCGCACTACACGCGGCCCGCGGAATACCGCGGTCAGCGAGTACCGGACGTGCTGCTCTCGGGGCATCACGGCGAGATTCGGAAGTGGCGGCGTCGGCAGGCGCTCAAGCGCACGGTCGAACGCCGGCCTGAATTGTTGGCGACGGCGCCACTCGACGATGAAGAACGGAAATGGCTGCGTGATTTTCAACGCGGCGGGGACGAAGGGAGCGAATGATCATGGGCGCCATGGAAGTGGTGGAAAAGGGACAACTGACCGAACGGCCGCGGATGAAGGCGGGCGATACGGTTCGCGTGCACGTGCGTGTCAAGGAAGGCGACAAGGAACGCATCCAGATCTTCGAGGGCGTGATTATCAATCTGCGCCGTGGCGGAGTGCGATCGTCGTTCACCGTCCGTAAGGTGTCGTTCGGCCAGGGCGTCGAGCGCATCTTCCCGATGCATTCGCCGATCATTCAGAAGGTTGATGTGGTGCGCTCAGCCAAGGTGCGGCGCGCGAAGTTGTACTTCCTGCGCGAGCTCAAGGGCAAGGCCGCCCGCATGAAGGAAGTCAAACGAGCGTAGCGCTGTGAAAAAAGTCGGCGCGAGACGAACCATCGAGAACGCCTTGCGGCGTTACGGGTTCGTGTGTGTAGCAGGCGTTGACGAAGTCGGCCGCGGCTGCCTGGCAGGACCGGTGATGGCGGGAGCGGTCGTCCTCGACCCGGCGCGCCATATCCCGGGTTTGGCCGACTCGAAAGCGCTCACCGAAAAGTGCCGCGATCGGCTGTATGACGTGATCGTAGGCAAAGCCAGCTCGTGGGCGGTCGCCGCAGTGGAGCCGCTGGAGATCGACGAAATCAATATCCACCAGGCGACCCTCAAGGCGATGCAATTGGCGGTGCTGGCGTTGGCGCCGTTGCCGGATGCCGTGCTCGTGGATGCGTTCCGGATCCCGTCACTGCCGATGGCGCAACGTGGCGTCATCAAAGGTGATCGGCAATGCGCGGCCATTGCCGCCGCGTCGATCGTGGCGAAAGTGACCCGCGATCGTTTGATGGACAAACTGCACGCCGATGATCCGCGCTACGGCTTCGACCGCCACAAAGGCTACGCCACGGCCGACCATTTATCGGCTGTCGCACGACACGGATACTCGCCGGTGCACCGGCGATCGTTTCGTCCGCCGACATTGTTTGATGGGATCGATGGCCACGCGGATGTCGTGGTCTTCACTGAAAAGTCTGAGAACTGCTGATGCCGCCGTTCGATCGCGAAGGGGCGCTTAAGAGCGCTGAAAAAGCACTGCGACAAGGCCGTATCGATGCGGCCATTGCCGAGTACGTCAAGATTGTCGAGAAGCAGCCGCGTGATTGGAACAGCGCCAATGCGCTGGGTGATCTGTACGTTCGCGCCGGCCAGATTGATAAAGGCGTTCAGCAATACGTCAAAATCGCCGACCATCTTGCCACCGAAGGCTTCTACCCGAAGGCCGCCGCGCTATTCAAAAAAATCCTCAAGATCAAGCCGGACGAAGAGTATGCGCTGCTCCAATCGGCGGAGCTTTCGTCCAAGCAGGGGCTGCTGGCCGACGCGAAGAATTCGTTCCGCGCCGTCGCTGACCGCCGTAAAGCGCGTGGCGATAAGAAGGGCGCAGCAGAGATCAGCGTCCGTATCGGCACGCTCGACCCTGAGGATCTCGAGGCGCGTCTTGGCGCCGCGCGTGCCGCCGCAGACATCGGGGATGTGTCGACCGCGTTCCGTGAGTTCCGCGAAGTCGCGCACAAATATGCGGATCTCGGGCGCGAGCCAGAAGCGCTTTCGGCCTTTCAGGCCGCCTTTGAGATCAATAAGAACGACAGCGAAATTCGCGAGCGCCTGCTCACCGGTTACATCCAGGCTGGCGACCTCGTGCGTGCACGGACCGTTGCTCATGGGTCCGCCGAGCTGAAGCAAATTGCGCTCGCGCTCGGCAAAACCGGTCGCACCGACGACGAGCTCGACGTCCTGGCCGAGGTCGCGCAACACGATCCCAGCGACCTGCAAGTGCGGGCAGGTCTCGCGCAGGCCTACGCGAGGAAAGGCGATCTCGAACGCGCGCGCACCTACTTATCGCCCGAAACAGCGGGGAGCGATCCGGCTCTGTGGCTCACATTGGCGGAAATCGAGCTCAACTCCGGACGGTTTGATCAAGGGCGCGCGGCGGTTGCCCAGGCCTTGACGTTGAATCCGGCATCACGCGAGGCGGCGGTTGTACTTGGGTGCCGCCTGGCCGAGCGCTCTGGTGATGCAGGTTATCCCTGTATCGACGCGGTCGCTGACGCGGCGCTTGCCCAGAACGACTACGCGGCAGCGGCGGCGGCCTTACACGAATTTGTGACGCGGGTGCGTTACCACGTGATCGCGCTCATGCGACTCGTGGACATCTGCGTCGATGGCGGACTCGAAGCCACGATGTACGAGGCACAGGCGCAGTTGGCTGATGCCTACCTCGAAGTCGGCCGCGGGCTTGAAGCGCGAATTATCAGCGAGGATCTGGTGGCGCGCGAGCCGTGGAATCGCGCCAACATCGAGCGATTTCGACGCGCGTTGGTGATGTTGGGCGAGGGCGATCCCGATTCCATCATTGCCGACCGCTTGAGCGGGGAGAGCCCGTTTCTCGCCACCGACAAACTCGATCTCAACGAGGGTTTTGTCTTCGACGACGAGAAACCCGTCGAGGCGACCGCTGCGGCTGCGGCACCGCCACCTCCGCCACCACCGCCCCCTGCGCCTGCGAAAGCCAAACAGGCCAAGGCTGCGCCCAAGGCCGCCGAAGCGGCAGCTCCAGCGTCACCAACGCCACCAACGCCACCGCCTGCGGAGCCGGCGCGAGGCGCGGGCGATGATGCAGCATCCGAGCAGTATCGCCTGGCGCTCACGTATCGGGACCTCGGAATGGTCGAGGATGCGGTCAAAGCACTGGAAATAGCAGCGCGATCACCACGGCAACGGTTTGATGCGGCCGCGCTGCTCGGCCGGATTTACCTCGAACAAGGGAATCGCACCAGCGCGGTTGAGTGGTTCGAGCGCGCAGCCGAGGCACCGGCCCCGACTCAAGATGCGAGCAGGGCCTTGCTCTATGAGTTGGGCGAGACGTTTGAATCGATTGGCGAGCGCTCGCGCGCATTGGCCGTCTTCATGGAACTCGAATCCGAATCGGGCGGCTACCGTGATGTGGCCGGGCGTATCGAGCGGCTGTCCAAAGTTCAGGCTAAAGGGTAGTTCCTTCTGTTTCGACGCCTGCTTTTCGTAGCCCTGCTTCTCGAAGCGGGCCTCCTGCTGCTTCTGATCCCGTGGTCTGCGTTCTGGGATCGTAACTATTTTTCTGAATCGCTCCCGTGGTTACACGCGGTTCTGACCAACGGCTTTGTGCGCGGCGCAGTGTCCGGCCTCGGACTGCTCAATCTGGTTGCAGCCGTCGGCGAACTCGTAGAGCTCTTTGGACGCCGGGCGACCGAGCATGGCGATCATCTGCCTGATCACTGATCGCCTGCGCCTTGCGTCGGCGCTCCGTCAACCCGCCGAGGACGCACTTCCGCTTCTGCTCACCCAACTTCAGGGCGCCGTCCGCGGCGGCGTCGATCTCATACAGATTCGCGAACGCGACATGGACGGTGGCGCCTTAATCAGGCTCGTGCGCTGCGCCCTCGAAATCGTCACAGGATCGCCGACGCGCGTCGTTGTCAACGACCGGATCGATGTGACGATCGCAAGTGGCGCGCACGGCGTTCACCTGCGGGCGGCGAGTGTGACGAGCAGGCACGCCCGATCGATGCTGTCGAGCGACTCGCTGGTTGGCCGGTCGGTGCATATCGCTTCTGACGCAACAACGGCCGGTCCTGTTGACTACATGATTGCGGGAACTGCATTTGGCACGATGTCGAAATCGCCGTCGGCAACGTTGATGGGCACGGAGGGGTTGGCCGAGATTGTCGACGCGGCCTCGAGTACTCCTGTGCTCGCTGTAGGCGGGGTGACGCGTGATCGCATCACGGAGATCCGGGCTACCGGTGCAGCCGGCATTGCCGCAATCGGCGCATTCATTCCGGCAACCGGCGTCAGTGGGCTTGCCGGTGCCGTGGCAGAAACGACGCGGCAACTGCGTGATGCGTTTGATGGCGCAAGCGGGAAGTTACGTGAATAACCCGCTCTCGGATTCAGCCATAATCAACTAATGGACGCAGGCAATCGCATGCCGTTGCTCGACTTTTTTCGCCGCGGCGAAGTTGGCCGTGACGTCCGGCTTCAGGCCGCGCAGGGTGGAATCGCGCCGCGGCCGTTAGAGCAGCTTGCCATCCTCGCGCACCTCACCAACGACGCCGAAGCAGACATTCGGACCGCGGCTGAAGCTACGCTCACGAATATTCCGGCGGCTGTATTGGCCGCCTTTCTCGCGCGCAGCGAGGTGCCGGCCGATCTACGCGAGTTTTTCATGCGGCGCGGTATCGCCGCAGGGGCAGTACCTGCCGAGAACGACGAATTGCCGCTGCCGCAGGAAGATCTCCCGGATGTCGACGATCTCGCCGTTGAACCGACGACCGAAGAGGAAAAGCTGTCGATGGTGCAACGGTTGCAGGGCATGTCGGTGCCCCAGAAGATGCGGGTAGCCATGAAAGGCAGCCGCGAGGTGCGGGCGTTTCTGATTCGGGATCCGAACAAGCTAGTGGCATTGGCGGTGCTGAGCAGTCCGAAAGTCTCTGACGCCGAAGTGGAAACCTTTGCGCGGATGGGAAGCGTGAGCGAAGAAGTGCTGCGCACGATTGGCAACACGCGCGGCTGGGTCAAGAATTACGGCGTCGTCATGGGGTTGGTGAAGAACCCGAAAACGCCACTCGCGATCTCGCTGCCGCTGCTCAACCGGATGAACGAGGGCGACGTGAGAAAGCTCACCATGGATCGCAACATCCCCGAGACGCTACGCGTCGCCGTTCGGCGCAAAGTTGTGGAAAATCTAAAGTAACTTTTTGCGCGCTTTTGGTTTACGCGGCGTTTCGGCCCATTGTCCGCGCATTTGCGCCAGACCGTCCATGTAGACGGCGGCCCGATCCCGCTCCTCTTCGCTCGGCATGGTCTTCAGCAGATCAATGGCGCGCTCGAAGTCGCGCAGAATCGTTTTCTTGCTGGCGGCAAAATACAGCCTCTTGATCTCTCGCAGCGCGTCGCTCATGCGATGGCGCTCCGATGTCGTCGCAACGATTGGCGAAATGCGTCAAAAGGCAGGGTGTTGAGCACGTCAGCTTTTGTTGCCCAGGCGCGTCGCGCAACCAGCACGCCCCAGGGTTGCATCGCGAGCGCGCCGCGCGAATGAGCATCGGTTGAGATGATCAGCTTGACGCCGCGTTCGCGGGCGAGTCGTGCGTGCGAGTCGCACAAGTCCAGGCGATCGACCTGACAATTGATTTCCAGAGCGACCCCATGTTCCGCTGCCGCCTGGGCGACGCGCTCCAGATTCAGACGTGCGGGTTCGCGGCGTAGCAACACGCGCCCGGTCGGATGGGCAATGACATCCACCCATGGGTGCTCGATCGCGCGCAACAACCGCGCCGTCATCTCCGCCTCTTCCTGCCGAATGGCGGAGTGTACGGACGCGATGACAATGTCGAGCGCGGCCAGGCAATCGGCCGCAAGATCCATCGAGCCGTCCGGGAGGATGTCGCATTCAATACCGGCCAGAACTTCGATCCCCTCAGTTTGCGCGTTGAGCGCGCGAATGCGCTCCGCGTGCGCCAGGGCGCGATGTTCGTCGAGACCGTTGGCCATTGCCAGCGCCTTGCTATGGTCGGTAATCGCAATGTATTCGAGGCCGCGGGCGCGGGCAGCAAGCACCATCGTTTCCAGATCGTCTTTGCCGTCGGTCGCGATGGTGTGCATGTGCAAATCACCACGTAAGTCCGTGGCTTCGATGAGCGCGGGCAACCGATCCTCGGCCGCCGCTTCCAGTTCGCCACGATGCTCGCGTAACTCCGGGGGGACGTAGGTCAGTCCCAGCGCTTCATAGATGCCCGCTTCATTGTCACCGGCCAGCTTGAATTCATCTGAGGCGCGAAACAGTCCGTACTCGTTGAGTCGAAGACCGCGTTCGAGCGCGCGATCGCGCAATGCGATGTTGTGGGCTTTCGAGCCGGTGAAATACTGCTGCGCCGCGCCGCGGCTCTCCGGACGGACCAAGCGGAGGTCGGCTTGATATCCGCCGCGAATCAACACGCTCGACTTCGTTGCTCCCTCGCCAAGCACGCGTTCGACGACATGGTAGGAGGTGAACGTTGACATGACGTCCACTGAGTCGCCGGTCGCGAGGATGTCGATGTCGCCGCACGTGTCGGTGCCGCGACGCAAGCTGCCGACGGCTTCGAATTGCGTGCCTGGCACGTGGCCTTGCAGATAGTCGATCAACTTCGTGGCGACGCCAGCCGCGTCGACAAGGAGATGACGATTGGCGTGCTGGCGCCGCTCCTCGAGCGCTTTCAGGAGCAGTTGCTCCTTGCGTGCACCCATACCTTTCAGGCTGCGCAGCCGTCCCGACTTGGCGGCAGCCTCGAGGTCATCGAGCGAGGCGATCTGCAACTCGCCGTATAACAACGCGACGGTTTTGGGTCCCACCCCCTGGAGGCGTAGGAGTTCCAGCAGCGTCGGTGGGAAGTGCGCTATCAGCTCTTGATAAACGCCGCAGGTGCCGGTGTCACAGACTTCGCGGATGCGGGCTGAAAGATCTTTGCCAATGCCGGAGAGCGCGCGCAGGCCGGCTTCATCCAATGCAGCGACCGGTTCGGGATGGTGCGCGATGATATCGGCGCCGTTGCGATAGGCTCGGATCTTGAAGGGGTTCTCGCCCTTTAATTCGAGCATGTCGGCAATCTCGCCGAGGATGCGCGCGATAGCGAGATTATCCAGCGGCGGCAACGGTCACCCGCAGTCCATCGGTTTCAATGTGGAAATCGAGCAGGCGCGCGCCACCGGCAACCAGCGCTTCACCAACCGCCGCGGCCTTTCCGGGTGGTGCGAGGCAGAAAAGGCATCCGCCTCCGCCGGCGCCGCACACTTTTGCCGCTTGCGCGCCAGCGGCGAGGGCACGCGTAATCAATTCGTCGATCTGCGGGGTGCTCACGCCGGGCGCCAGCCGTTTTCGATTCGCCCATTCTTCGGTGAGCGCAGTCGCCGTCGCGTCCCAGTCACCGCGTTCGAGTGCCTCGCGCATGTGTGCAGCCGTGTCACGAATACGTTCGAAGCAATCGAAGACGTGCTGATCGCCGTCGATATGCCGTTTCATGATGTCCCAGTTATTGGTGCCTGAGTTTCGCGGCGCGCCGGTGTAGCAGAGAACAATGCGACGCGCCAGTTCCACGGGATCAACAGAGAGCGGCACGCGTTTGATGCCATGTTCGCTCAGCTCGAGCGCGGCAATGCCGCCATACATGGCCGGCCGGTAATCCTGGAGGCCAGTGGGCACCTTGATGGCCTGCGCCTCGACGTTCATCGCCGTGGCAAGAAGTTGTTCGGCGTCGGCGTTGCTACCCGCCCAGCGTGCCAGGGCGCCGCATACCGCGACATTCAGTGCGGACGACCCCGCGATGCCGGCCCCGGCTGGTGATTCACCGCGGGTGCGTAGCGTCAGGCCGCGGGCGCTGAACGCCGATGCCAGGCGACCCAGCAGCGGCAGCGATTCATCTGTGCGCAGCGCCAATAACGAGTCGGTCGTGAACTGCCGCCCGGTGTCTTCTGAGATGATTTCCACCGCTGTGTCGGTACGGGGTTCAATCGAGGCATGCGCGCGCAGACTGATGGCGGCGTTGAGGGTTTGCGCCCCAGGATGGAAGAGATAGAGCGGCCAGATATCGATGGTGCCGCCAGCCAAATCAATACGTGTGGGCGCCGACGCGATAATTCGCACGGCGGCAATTATAATTTCCCGAGCGATCATGCCGTCATCCACCGCGCGCGAAACCGGCCAGCTTCTCATCGGCAGCTTCCACGGGATGTCAATTCCACCCGAATGGCGTTCATTGGCTCGCGAGTTCGATCTCGGCGGCGCCATTTTGTTCGGCCGCAATGTCGAAGCTCCCGAGCAAGTGGCGGAGTTGGCGGGGGACCTCGAACAAATGGGTCGTGAGATGCCGCTGTGGGTGAGCGTCGACCAAGAGGGCGGACGCGTGGCGCGGCTCAAAGAACCATTTACGCGCTGGCCACCGATGGCGGTATTGGGACGTGCCGGCTCCGAGCCGTTAGCCGAACGTTTTGCGCGGGCGCTTGGTCGCGAGCTTCGCGCTGTCGGGATTACGCTCGATTACGCGCCCGTACTGGATATTCATACCAATCCGAAGAATCCGGTCATTGGCGATCGCGCACTCGCAGAACGCGCCGAAGAAGTGGCGCGACTCGGCTGTGTCATCATCCGGACGCTGCAGTCGGAAGGCGTTGCGGCGTGCGGCAAACATTTCCCCGGTCACGGCGATACCAGCGCGGATTCGCACTTTGAGCTGCCGCTGGTCGAACATCCGCCCGACCGGTTACGTGCCGTCGAGTTCGAGCCATTTCGTGCGGCCGTACGCGAGCAGGTGGCCTTCATCATGACGGCCCACGTGCTCGTGCCCGCACTGGACGAAGAGCGTCCGGCGACCTTGTCACCAGCCATCGTGCAGCGGCTGTTGCGCGAAGAACTCGCCTTCGATGGCGTCATTCTCAGCGATGATCTCGAAATGAAAGCCGTCGCCTCGCGCTACGACGTGCCGTCTGCCGCCGTACAAGCGGTGCAAGCGGGGTGCGATGGCGTGCTCATTTGCAGCGGCGACATCGAGCTGCAGGCCGCCACGCTCGAGCGACTGGTCAAGGCCGTCGAGTCCGGAGAAATTGTGCGCGCGCGGTTTGATGACGCCACCAAGCGGCTGCGCCGCGCCAAAGAACGGTTTCTCGCCGTCGAACGGCCAAAGACGACAACGCGCTTGCAGCACTTACGCGCCGTACTTGGTCGCGACGAGCATCAGGCCATTGCCGCCGAGATGGCCACGTTCTTGTGACCGCCGACACCGGCGAGTGGATCAAACCACGACGCGTCAGGCCCGGCGATCGAATCGCTCTCCTCGCCCCCGCGAGCGCGTTTCAGCGCGCTGACTTCGACGCTGGTGTCAGCGAGCTGCGCAAATTGGGATTTGATCCCGTCTACGACGATCGCGTCTTTGAGCGCAAACGATTTGTCGCCGGCGACGCCGAGCGTCGAGCAGCTGCCTTGATGGAAGCGTGGGATGACACGTCGATTGCCGCAATTGTCGCTGTGCGAGGTGGCTACGGCAGCGCCCAGCTTCTGCCGTTGCTCGATCCGGCTCGCATGATTGCCGCGCGCAAGGTGTTCGTCGGGTACAGCGACATCACCGCGCTTCTATCCTTTCATCTGCAGCATCGTCTGATTTGTTTTCACGGGCCGATGATCGAACGGCGTCTGGGGCGGGCAGAAGAGGGTTATCACGCGTCTTCATTCTGGCCGGTCATTTGTGAAACCGCCCCTATCGGTGAGCTTGTTCCGACCGGGCTCGTGACGCTTCGTAAAGGCGAAGCCAGCGGCCTGCTGGTCGGAGGTACGCTCACACAGTTAGCTGCCTCGCTCGGTACGCCCTGGGCATTTACTCCGCCCGCCGGGTCATTGCTCTTCATTGAGGATGTCGCCGAGCGTCCGTACCGCATCGACCGGATGCTGACGCAACTGAACCAAAGCGGCGTCTTGCAGCGTGCCGGTGGCATCATCTTCGGCGAATTTCCCTCCTGCGATGAGCCGACGGGAGAGCACCGCATCCAGGACGTGCTGGCCGAATTCATGCGCGATTTTCCCGGACCAGTGATGTTTGGCTTTCCCTCAGGTCACACGAACGGTCCCACCTGGACCCTGCCCTTCGGTGTGCGGGCGCGGATGTTCACGGGATCGCGATCGGGCGTGATCATCGAAGAAGCGGCGGTGGTCTGAATGCGAGTGCATCTGATTGGAATTTGCGGCACGGCCATGGGCACGCTCGCTGCGTTGCTGAAACATCGCGGCTTTCTGGTCCGTGGATCGGATGAAGCCATCTATCCGCCGATGAGCGACTTTCTCGCTGCCGAGCGCATCCCGATTCTGCCGGGATTCAAGGCCGAACACATCGACGACTCGATCGACCTGGTGATCGTCGGAAACGCGATTTCGCGCGGCAACCCTGAGCTCGAGGAGGTGCTCGATCAAAAAAGACGGCACATGTCGCTGCCCGAAGCGCTGCGTGAGCACTTCTTGTGGCAGGCGCGCTCGATTGTCATCGCTGGCACCCACGGCAAGACAACCACGACATCCATGGCGGGTTGGTTATTGACGCACGGCGAGGCCGATCCCACGGTGTTTGTTGGCGGTATCGCGCGCAATTTCGGCGATAACGGCTCCAGCTATCGGATTGGCGCCGCGCACACTCCCTTTGTGATTGAAGGCGACGAATACGACAGCGCGTTCTTCGATAAGACGGCGAAGTTCCTCAAGTATTTGCCGGACGTTGCCGTGGTCAACAATATCGAGTTCGATCACGCTGATATCTACAAAGACCTTGACGCTGTTCGCATGGCGTTTCGCCGCCTTGTCAATCTCGTTCCGAGGAAAGGGCTGACGTTAATCGGCGGTGACAGCCCGGATGCTGCGGCAACAGCATCGTTCGCCAAGAGTCGCGTGCAGACATTTGGCACCGGTGAGAATCTGTTCTGGCGCGCGACGGGCATCGCGGCGAATGGCACGTCGACGACCTTCCGGCTCCTGCGCGACGGGCTTGACGAAGGCGAGTTTACCGTGCCGCAGGCCGGCACACACAACGTGCGCAATGCTCTGGCGGCACTCGCCGTTGGCTACGAATGCGGTCTCAGCATCGACACCATGCGCGTGGGCTTGTCCAGGTTCCTTGGCGTCAAGCGTCGCTTGGAAGTGGTCGGCGAGAAGCGCGACATCGTGATTTACGACGATTTTGCGCATCACCCGACCGCGGTCAGTGAAACGCTCGCTGGTCTGCGGGGCGCTGCTCCTAACCGTCGCATCTGGGCGATTTTCGAACCGCGATCCGCATCCTCATGCCGTCGTGTCTTCCAAGCCGATTTTGCGCGCGCTTTTCAAGGCGCCGACCAGGTCGTGATCGCCTCCGTCTTTCGCTCCAGTCTGCCGGCGGACGAGCGTCTCTCCGAAGAGCAATTGGTACGTGACCTGACAGCCGCGGGCGTGGCCGCGCGCCACCTACCGGACGTCGACACAATCGTGCGTCAGGTTGCGAGCGAGGCGCAGCCTAACGACGTGATCGTGATCATGTCGAACGGAGGCTTCGGAGGCATCCACGGCAAGTTGCTCGAGGCGTTGTGATCCGGATTCGCCTGGCGAGTGACACGATGCTGTTGATCGACTTCGAGCAGGTCATTGACCCGGTGGTCAACGATTACGTCATTCAACTCGCCCAGCGATTGGAAGCGCGTGTCGGCTCGCTGGTGCGCGACATCGTGCCGGCGTACTGCTCGATCGGCGTGCATTACGATCCGCTACACACTGACCTTGTGACGCTCGAAGCTGCGATCGAAGACGAAGCGCGCCACTTGCTCCCCAATCAAGCATCCGAGGACCGGGAGGTCGTGCAAATCGCCGTTCACTATGGCGGCGCTGACGGCCCAGACCTCGCGGCCGTCGCACAGTGGGCAGATTGCACGGCAGAGCAGGTGATTGAACGGCACGCGGCTCGCATCTACCGCGTTTACATGTTGGGGTTTGTCCCTGGGTTTTCTTACATGGGCCGCGTCGATGCCTCGATCGCCGCGCCGCGCCACCGCGTCCCAAGGGAGCGCGTCCCCGCCGGATCGGTGGGGATTGCCGGCGAGCAGACCGGCGTTTACCCGCTATCCACACCCGGCGGTTGGCAGTTAATCGGTCGCACCGACGCGGTGATGTTCGATGCCCATCGATCGCAACCGAGCTTGTTACAGCCCGGCGATCGCGTGCGCTTCGTACCCATCCATGCAAGCCCATGAGCGAGGCGGCCATTCGCGTGTTGCGTCCGGGCTTGCTGACAACGGTGCAGGACTTGGGCCGGTGGGGCTACCAGGCGTCTGGGGTACCGGTCGCCGGACCAATGGATACGCTGTCACATCGCCTTGCCAATCTCCTCGTAGGCAATTCGCAGAACGCCGCGACGCTCGAAGTCACGCTGATCGGACCAGAGCTGGAATTCGAAGCGGAAACGATGGTCGCGATCTGCGGTGCCGAGTTTGATGTGACCTGCAACGGCGAGCCGATCAGCGTCGGTGTCTCGTTTCGCGTCCCGGCCGGCGCGCATGTGCAGTTCGGACGCCGCCGCGGCGGCGCACGCTCGTATATGGCAATCGCCGGCGGCCTCCACACGCCCGAATTGTTAGGCAGCCGCGCAACACACCTGGTAAGCGGCATGGGCGGTATCGAAGGACGCGCGCTGCTCGCGGGCGATCGGCTGCCGATGCACCGCCCAACCAGCGTCCGGACGACCCGACGCGCATCAGGGTTGATGATGCCGGCCAACGGCCGGGCGCGGCTGCGGCTGCTGCCCGGGGCACAGGCGGATTGGTTTGCCCCCGAAGCGGCGCATACGTTGTCGTCCACTGCGTTTCGGGTGTCGCCGCGTTCCAATCGCATGGGATACCGACTCGAAGGGCCGCCGTTAACACGTGCGCGGAATACGGAACCAATCTCCGAGCCGCTGGCGTTTGGGGCGATTCAAGTGCCGCCGGCTGGGGAACCAATTCTATTGATGGCAGACCGCCAAACTGCTGGCGGGTATCCAAAGATTGGCGCCGTCATCGCCGCGGACTTGCCTATTGCAGGCCAACTTGCACCGGGCGACTTCATCGAATTCTCGTTCTGTTCGCGACACGAGGCGGCCGCGGCCCTGATCGCGCGCGAGCGTCCACTGCTGCGCATTGCGGATTCGGTGGCGCGGTGATGACGATTCAATCGGATGTCGCGCTCTCGGAGTGGTGCACGCTGGGTGTTGGCGGCGGTGCGCGATGGTTTTGTCGCGCGTCGAGCGAGCAGGAGGTAATCGACGCGTTGACCTGGGCGGCTGCACGCGGCGCCCAAGTGCACGTGCTCGGCGGCGGCAGCAATGTGGTCTTTGCAGATGAAGGTTACGAGGGTCTGGTCCTGCAGATCGACGTGTGCGGCATCGAAGTGCGCACCGAACGGGACACCAGGGTCTTCAGCGCCGGCGCCGGGGAGCCGTGGGACCCATTTGTCGCGCGCACGGTTGCCGCCGATTGCACCGGGCTCGAGTGTCTGTCGGGAATCCCTGGACAGATTGGCGGGACGCCGGTGCAGAACGTCGGCGCCTATGGGCAGGATGTATCCGGCGCGATCACGCACGTTCACGTAATTGACCGCGAGACGCAGCGGCGCACTATGTTTACGAACGCCGAGTGTGCATTCGGCTATCGCACAAGTCGATTCAAACGCGAGGACACGAACCGCTTCATTGTCACGCGGGTAGACTTTGCGTTGACCGTCGGTGCACCACCTGCGCTCGCCTACGCGGACGTCATCGCCTACTTTGAGGACGCGTGTATCGCCTCACCGTCGCTATCGGAAGTACGGGACGCCGTCATCCGCATCCGCCGTCGCAAAGGCATGGTGATTGAGGACGGCAACCCGGCCAATCGGAGCGTGGGTTCGTTTTTCGTCAACCCGATAGTCTCGGCCGACCAATTTCGCCGCACCGAAGCGACCGTGGCGGGGCCTGTGCCGCACTACCCTCTGAGTGATGGCTCGGTGAAGGTGCCAGCCGCGTGGTTGATCGAGCGCGCTGGATTCACCAAAGGTCATCGCCGCGGGCGGGTGGGCGTCTCCCCGTTTCAGGCTCAGGCCATCGTCAATCACGACCACGCACGAGCGGACGAGGTGCTCGAGTTGGCGTGTGAGATCAAGCGTGCTGTGTGGAACACTTTCAATATCGCAATCGTGCCCGAACCAATATTCGTCGGCTTCCGACCGAGCGTCGAACTAAAGTTGTTACTCAACCCGCAACCAGATCAACAGATTCTTTAGATCACCAATCACCCGATCACCCGATCACCAAATCAAATCACCAAATCACAAAATAACGATCACCCAATCACCAAATCGCCAAATCAAATCACCCAATCACCAAATCGCCCAATCACACAATGTCTACACTCGTCATCGAAGGCGGTCACCGGCTGCACGGCAAGCTGGATGTCGAAGGCAACAAGAATGCGGCGCTGCCAATCATCGCGGCGTGCCTATTAACCGACCAGGAGTGCGTCCTCACCAACGTACCGCGCATCGCCGATGTCGAGGTGATGTGCCGGCTTCTGCTCGACCTCGGCGCCGAAGTCGACGGCATTGGCAGCACGACGCTACGTATCCGTTGCAAGGAGGTGACGAAAGACGAGCCCGATCGCACGCTCGTCGGCCGCCTGCGCGGGTCGGTGTTGTTGATGGGTCCACTGCTGGCGCGGCGCGGTCGCGCCATGGTGGCGCCTCCGGGTGGCGACTTTCCGACGCGCCGCACGATCAAGACGCATCTCGAAGCGCTGTCCTACATGGGCGTGCGCATGTCGGACGGACCAGGCCACGCGCTTGAAACCCCGGACGGATTGAAATCGGCGTCGTATTACCTGGACGAAGCGTCGGTCACTGGCACGGAGACCGCACTTCTTGCAGCGGCGGCAGCACCGGGCCATAGCGAGATTCGTCACGCCGCATGCGAACCGCACGTCGTCGAACTCTGCGAGTTTCTGCAGGGGCTGGGAGCCGGCATCGAGGGTGCCGGCAGTTCTACCATCCGCGTGGACGGCAATCCGAAGCTGCATGGGGCCACCAAAGAGTTGTGGGGCGATTACATCGAGGCTGGCAGTTGGGCCGTGGTGGCAGCAATCACGGCAGGCCACATCGAGATAGGTGGCACGCGTTGGCAGGACATGGAGGTCGTCAGCTCGGTGCTCAAGAAGATGAACGTTCACTGCGAGCACGACGGCAAAATTTTCCGCGCCGAGCCACGAACGTTGATTGGCGCCACGAGAATTACGACCGGTCTCTGGCCGGGCTTTCCGAGCGATTTGATCAGCCTGGTGACGGCGCTGGCCACGCAGTGCGCTGGTGCCACGTTGATCCATGACTGGCTCTACGAACTGCGCCTGTATTCTCTCGAACAGGTGAGTGGCATGGGCGCGGATCTGTTCCTCTGCGACCCGCATCGCATCATCGTCAACGGGCCGCGGTTACTGCGCGGCAAACAGCTGGATAGTCGCGACATCCGATCGGGGATGGCACTGATTGCCGCGGCACTTGCGGCGAAGGGACAAAGCCGCGTCGACCAGCTCGAAGTCGTTGAGCGCGGCTACGCCAAGCTGGTTGAGCGATTGCAGGGGTTGGGCGCGCAGGTGGCGCGCGTAGGGTAGTTACGACGCGGGCGGCTTGGCCGGCGGCTTGATTGGCTGCGCGGGCGTCTGCGGCACCGGCAATAGCGGCGAACGTGGTGGCCCGCTCGGGTCACCAGGCACTATCGTGGTGCCGTCGGGCATATCAACACCAGGCTGGCGGGGCGGCAGTGGCGTCGGCATCGGCACATCGATGAGCGGCGCACCGGTGTCGCGTCCGACACGGAACGGCTGCAGGTCTATAGGCTGCAAATCCAGCACGCGCACGATGCGCGGTGTCAGGGTAAGGATGATGTCGGTCTCCTGCGCTTCTCGTCGCGTGTGCGCGAAGATACGACCGATCGCCGGAATATCACTCAATCCCGGGATGCCTGAGCGCACGTTGCGTTCATCATCGCGAATAAGACCGGCCAGCATGTTGGTCTCGCCGTCTTTAAGGCGGATGACAGTGCTGATCGAGCGATTGCCGAAGGTCGGCAGATTCTGAAAGCCCAATCCCGAGATGCTGCTTACTTCGATTTTCACCGCAAGCGACACGTCATCGTCATGGTGCGTGCGCGGCGTGATGTCGATGTTGACGCCAATGTTTTCGTAGTTGAACGACGTGATGGGCTGCGTTTGCACGCCGCCAGCCGCGATCGGCGCAAACGTTGTCACCGGCACGGGCACACGATCGCCAAAGCGCGCTTGCGCCGGGATCCCTTCCGAGGCGCGCAACTGCGGGTTGGCAAGCACGCGCGTGGCGGTGTCGGTTTTGAGCAGACGGTAATAGAGTCCAGGCAGACTGGTGAGAAACACGTCGCCTTGCGTCAGATTCCGCAAGTCGCGCAGCGTGAATTCATCGCGATTGATGTCGGCGCTGCCGGATAAACCGGCGCTGCCCGGTGACGCGATCTGTAGGCCGTACTCTTTCAACCGCGTGCGATCAACCTCCAGCAGTTCGACATCGATGACCACTTCAGGCCGCGCCTTGTCTATGGCGCTGATGATGCGGCCAGCGGCAGCAATGCGGTCGGGCGTGTCCTTGATTGTGATGGCGTTGGTCGCAGTCACCATCGACAAACGCCGTGCGTCCACCACGATGCGAAGGATGTCGATCGTTTCTTTCAGGTCGGCATTGCTCAAGTAGAAGACGCGGACGACTTCTTCTTCGTACTCACGACGCTTGGCCGGCGTGTCCGGGATGATGGTAACGGTGCGTTGCGCGCTTACTTTCCAGAAATTCCGCGTTGCCGACGCCACTGCCGTCAGCGCATCCGGCAACGAGGTATTTCGCAAATCGATATTGATCGACTGATCGCGGAACGTGGGGTCGAAGACGATACTCAGGTTTGAGAATTTGGCGATGGCTTCAAATACAAGACGTGCCGGTGCATCGCGGAAGATGAGCGAGTCTGGCAACGTGATGTTGGCGGGAAGGTCGCTTCCCGGCAATGGCGCATCCATGCTTTGTTGCACCAGGGTTTCAAGATGCGTTTTGCCCTCTTCGCTGATCGCGATCTTGGCGCGCAGTTGTGCGCGCACGGTACGCATCTCCTCCTGCACTGCGGGGTTGGCGGGGTTGAGCTCGCCGGCAATTTGATATTCGACCAGCGCTTCTTCGAACTTACCGGTTGATGCCAGTCGGCGTGCGCGAGTGAAGTGATCGAGTGACGCGCGCGTTTTGACCTGTTCGAGCGCGGCGCGCGCATTCCGGTCATCAGGCCTGGCGCGGACGACCTTGGTGTATTCGATGACGGCGCGATCGAAATCCTGCTGGCTTTCAGCGAGACGTGCGGCGCGCAGGGCGGTGCTTGACGCACACCCGGCGGCGAACAGGCACAGACAACAGAGAACTGTCAGTTGGCGAATCAAAGAACTTACGACCCCGCAATTATTTCGCTGGCACCCCGTTGGTGATGACGTCGACACCACGCGGGATTTGGAACTCGAAGAGTTTATCGGACAAGTTGCGATTTTCCTTCAAATTACTGAAGGTAAAGGTCGAACGCCCGCCCTGACGATCGGTGGCGACCAGATGCCGAATCTGCAGGGTGGTCGGATCGACGGCGAGCAGGAGGGATTCGACCTCGGGATCGTCGCGCTTGGGGACCAACTTCAGGCCGAGCGAACCCGGTGCAGCCCCGGGCAATGTCGTGAAGGTCGCGGTGAAGTCCCGCACCAAGTGGCCGCGACCGGTGAGAAAGAGCGCTGGCGTGGTTTGTTCGCCTGAGGGGATGGCCGCAACAATCACCTGTTTATCCGCCGGAATGTAGGAGTAAATCCGCTGGCCATTGGAGACGAACTCCTTGCGCTGCGGTTTGGTGTACACCCAGCGCATGCGGCCGGGACGTTTGATGGCGACCGTGCCGCTCTCGGTGGTCTTGGTCCGCAATAGGCCGCCCTCATAGCTCTGGACGAAGTTGGCCTCGAAGTCGCGGATGGTGTCGTAACGCTGTTGAATACGCGCGGCAAGAGCCTCAGGCGTGCTGGTGCCCGCCTGCGCCGAGAGGATGGGCGCGGCCAACGCAGAGGCGAGAATGAGAGCGAGGTAAGGCCATCTCATACTGGTTTGGACGCCTGACGGACGGAGAAAGTTAAGAGGAGTGAGCGAGTGGATGGCTTGCCACGGAGCGAGCGAACCTTTCCGGCGAGTCGAGGGCTTGCCACGAGCGAGCGAACCTTTTCAGGCGAGTCGAGTGGTGGACGGCAGGAGGATCGAACTCCCGACCTCTGCATTGCGAACGCAGCGCTCTCCCAGCTGAGCT
>WUUC01076267.1_pt1 | contig 25429 bp, 21 predicted proteins | sample 6278441 | NCBI WGS metagenome assembly WUUC01 (sample SAMN13675441, study PRJNA597444) | soil metagenome | isolation source: soil | place: USA: Washington | collected 2017-10 | reverse complement strand
GACGTGAACGTGGACGGGATCAAGGAGACAGCCGCCAAGGCGCCGCTCATCGGCGTCGGCACCATCGGCGACTTCATCCGCGAGCAGCGCCAGCAGGCCCAGGTGTCGCTACGCCAGCTGTCCAAGCTGGCCGGGGTCTCCAATCCCTACCTCTCCCAGGTCGAGCGTGGATTGCGCAAGCCGAGTGCTGAGATCCTGCAGCAGATCGCCAAAGGCCTGCGGATCTCGGCCGAGCAGCTTTACGTCCGGGCCGGCATTCTCGAGGACCGGGCCTCCGACGCGGAGTTGCTCCCGGCGATCCTGGCCGATCAGGGACTGACCGAGCGCCAGAAGAACGTCCTCGTCGAGATCTATGAGTCTTTCCGCCGTGAGAACCGCGCTGCCGGCGTCGACCCGACGCCCGCCGCAACACGGCCGTACGCCGCTGACGCGGCATCTGAGAAGGAGTAACCGCATGTCGATCGCCACTGACGTCCGCGCCTACGCCGACCTGGCCCTGGAGCAGGGCAAGAGCGCGCTCAGCCAGGCCGGCACCGTCGTCAACAACGCCAACAAGCGGCTGGCCACTGACGCGCCCAAGCCGGTGCTGGCCGCCCTCGGGGTGGCTGACGTGGTCGCCGAGACCCTCAGCAAGCGCGCCGAGGACCTCAGCAAGCGTGCCGAGACCGTCGGCAAGCGAGTGGAGGCCCTGCCCGCCGAGGCCGCCGGCAACGTCGCCAAGGCCCAGGAGACCGGCAAGGCGCTGCTGAGCCGGACCCAGGACGACGCGTTGACCCGGATCACCGAACTCCGCGACCTGCTCGACACCGGAGTGGGCTCGGTCAAGGCGCTGCCGACCCTGTCGGTCGTCGCGGCCAGCACCACCACCGTCTACCTCAGCAACGCCAAGCACGCCTTTGACAAGCTGACCGCCCGCGGCGAGGCCCGGCTGGCCGAGCTGCGCAACGACCTCCGGGTCACCAGGCTGCTGGGCGACCTGGACGACGCCTCGTCCGCGGTCCAGGCCAGGGTCGCGCCGGTGCTCGGCTCGGCACGCCGCGAGGTCGTTCCCTACCTCGACTCGGCCTTTGACGCGATCAAGGACGCCGACCTCGGTGAGTCGGCGGCAACCCCGGCGGCCAGCCGCAAGCCCGGCACGCGGCGCAGCGCCACCAGCCGGGCCACCTCGGCGCCGCGCACGAGCACTGCCGCCAAGCGGAGCACCACCGGCAGCCGCGCCAAGGCCAGCACCGCTGACAAGGCGGACGCCGCCAGCGCCCGCAAGGCTCCGGCGTCCAAGGCCGCCAGCGCGCGCAAGGCCCCGGCGTCCAAGGCCCCCGCGTCCAAGGCCGCCAGCACCAGCGCCCGCAAGGCTCCGGCGTCCAAGGCCGGCGCCACCAACGCCCGCAAGGCTCCGGCGTCCAAGGCTCCGGCGTCCAAGGCCAGCGCCCGCAAGGCTCCGGCCAAGAAGGCCTGACCTCCTTTCAAGCCGCTGCGCCCCGGCCCTGATTCATCTCGGGCCGGGGCACAGCTATTCGTCGATTAGGCTGGTAGTCGTGCAGACCATCCACAACATCGAGAACGGCCTGCTCCTGGTTCTGTTCCTAGGGGTGCTGGCCCTGCAGCTCTGGGCGTTGGTCGACTGCGTCACGCGAAAGGCCGCGGCCTTTCCGGCCGCCGGCAAGTTGACCAAACCGACGTGGATCCTGCTGACCGCGGTGGCGGTTGCGCCGGTGATCTTGTTGCAGAACGTCACCAACCTGTTGGCCTACATCGGCATCATCGTCAGCTGCGTCTACCTGGCTGACGTCCGGCCTGCGGTTCGTGAGATCAGCGGCCCGTCCCGCTGGTAGCGCCCAGGCCCTCCTCGCCCTGATCAGGCTGCGTGCCGGGTAGCGGGTTCGGCCCAGTTCGAGGCGGTCCGGTGTTCGGGATGCTCGGCCAGCCAGTCCCGCGCGATGATCGTCAACTGCGCATCCCGGCCGCGGAACATCATCGCGATCATCTGAAAGTCACCGCGCAGCGACCACAGCGGGTGGCCGAAGCTCGCCGGGTTGTTGCCTTCGATCAGCCAGTGGCTCGGCCAGGCGGCCCCGTAGCCGAGCACCGGCAGCGCGGCCAGCAGCCGGCGGCGGCCGGTCAGCAGGCCGAGCACGCTCAACGCCAGCCCTGAGACTGTGCCCGCGAAGTGCACCCTGCGAGTCAGCGGCTTGGAATGCATGGCGACGTAGTAGGCGAAGAACTCCTGGTAGCTGCCGAACATCGTCTGAATCCTCCGGTTGCCTGCGTTATCGCCTGAGCCGCGCCCTGCCATTCTGGCAAAGCGGACCGGCTGGCGCCCAGCACCGTGCGACAGCCCGAGCACCTCCGACCAGGGCACGCGGCAAATCCGGCCCCTCAACGGTTCTCAGGTAGCCTGGGCCGATGAGTGAGCACCCGGACGAAAGCCGCATTGAGTCACGCGCGCAGCTCGCACCCGAGGAGTTGGCGGCCGGCAGCGATGATCCGCACCGGCAGGCCGAGATCATCCTGGAGGACTCCGACGCGCGAACCGAGCACCCCGAGCAGACCAAGCACGACTCGTCCCAGACCCCGGACCGTTCGGATCAACTGCCCGATCACCAGGCGCACCCGACCGACTGACGTGGGCCGTGCCGGCTGACGTGTGCCGTGCCGGCTGACGTGTGCCGTGCCGGCTGACGTTCGCCGTACTGGCTGACCGAGGGCTGACGATGCGCCGGCAAGTCCTCGATGCCCTTGCCGGCGTGGCCTAATCGGCAGCGCGCCGCGAGCCTGACCGCTGCCCAGCGGCCGCGCTTGCCGTATCGGCTCGAAGCCTGCGAGGGCCACCCGTTCAGGTGCACACCTGACCATCGGTGGCAAACCGTATGGCGGGCAAGGTAGTGTGAGCCTCAGCTGGAACCGCAGCCTGATTCGCGCGCCACTTCATGGCAGCGCGTGTATGCCTAGCAACCGTTTAGTAACTGGTTGCTGCGTAAAGGGGCTGCAGTGCAGACAGCTGGCTCACTGAACGTTGACCTTTCGCCCTTGCCTGCTGTGGGCAGGACCGTGGTGGCGGGCTTCGAGAGCACCTACCTGCCGGGGTACCGGACCGACCTGTTCGAGGTCACCGGGCACTCCCAGCTCTGGCGCGAGGACCTCGACGACCTGCTGGGGTCGGGCGTCCGGCACCTGCGCTACCCGTTGCGCTGGCCGCAGATCCAGCCCGAGCCCGGCCGGTTCGACTGGTCTGAGACCGACCGGGTGCTTGAGCACCTGCGTGAGGCCGACACCGTGCCGATCGTCGACCTGGTTCACCACACCAGCTATCCCGACTGGTTGCGCGACGGCTTCCGGGACCGCGACTTCGCACCGGCGCTGCTGAGCTACGCCGAGGCGGTGGCCGTGCGGTACCCGTGGCTGCCCGCGTACACGCTTTTCAACGAGCCGTTCGCCACCCTCTTCCTGGCGGGGCACGAGGGACTGTGGCCGCCGTATGACCGCGGTCTGGCGGGCTTCGTCCGGCTCGCCCGCTCGGTGCTGCCGGCGGTGAACCAGGCAGCCGAGTGCTGGGCCCAACTGCTGCCCGACGCCCGGCATGTGTGGGTCGACACCGCCGAGCACCACACCGGCAACCAGTCGAGCCAAGCCTATGTCTCGACGGCCAATGACCGGCGGCACATCTTGCTGGACCTGATGCTGGGGTATGACCTGGACCCGGCTCGGCCCTTTCTCGCCGAGTTTCTCCGGGCCGGTGGCGAGCCGTTGCTGCAGTTGCCGCCTCGCCGGGTCGACGTCGTGGGCCTGGACTACTACTGCCACTCCGAGTGGTACTACGACGAGTCCGGCGCCCACGCGCCCTCGCCGCATCCGGTCGGGTTCGCCGCGGTCGCCGAGCAGTACTTTCACCGGTACGGCCTGCCGATGATGCTGACCGAGACCAACCTGCGTGGCCAGCCCTCGGACCGGATCTCCTGGCTGCGCTACATGGTCGAGCAGTACGACCTCGCTCTAAACCGGGGCGTGCCGTTGCACGGGTTCTGCTGGTTTCCGCAGGTCGACTCCTGCGACTGGGACTCACTGCTGGCTCGCACCGCCGGGCGCGTCGACCCGGTCGGCGTCCTGAGCGTCAACGGCGACACCAAGAGCCGCGAGCGCACTGAATTCACCGAGGCATGGGAAAAGCTCGTCGCCGGCTCGGGCACTGAGGACCTGCCGGCGTACCGCTTCCAGCCACCTTGCGACGCCTTGCTGGCCGGGGTGCTTTCCGGCCTTGACCACTGGCCGTGGCAGGACCCTCCCGAGGGTCTGGCCACCGCCGCCGTCGCTGTCCCGCCGCACTCGAAGAGGAGCATTTGATGAACGACCTTCGGTCCCAGCCGGATCTGGTAGTGCTGTCCCACCTGCGCTGGGCCTGGGTATGGCAGCGGCCCCAGCACCTGGTCTCCCGCTTTGCCCAGCAGCGTGTCCAGGCTGGCGCCCGGACCTGGTTCGTGGAGGAGCCGGTCGGGGCCGACGTCGAGCAACCGCGAATCTGCTCCGAGGAGCGGGACGGGGTCACCCGGGTGTGGCTGGAGGTGGCGGGCGATCCCGATCCGATGAAGTCCATCAGCTTTGACGACCCGCGTGCCGCGGACTACCCGGCGCTGCTGGCTGAGCGGCTCGCGGAGCTGGGTTGCCGGCCGGCGCCCGACCTGTGGCTCTACACCCCGATGGCTTATGACCTCGCCAAGGGCCTTGACGGCGGCAGGCTGATCTATGACGTGATGGACGACCTGTCCTCGTTTCGGAACGCGCCGGAGGGGCTTCGGCTGCGCCAGCGGCAGCTGCTGAGCGCCGCTGACGTGGTTTTCACCGGCGGCCGCTCGCTGTACCGCGCGACGCTCAGCCAGCGCCGGCATGCCGTGCACCTGTTCCCCAGCGGCGTGGAGAGCCAGCACTACGCGGCCTCTCGGTCGTTGCGCTCCCCGCACAGCCGCAAGGTGGCAGGCTACGTCGGAGTCGTGGACGAGCGGGTTGACCTCGACCTCATCGCCGGCCTGGCCGACGAGCTTGCTGATTGGACGGTGCGGATAGTCGGCCCGGTGACCAAGATCGACGTGGCGAGCCTGCCCCAGGCGCCGAACATCGAGTACCTGGGAATGGTGGCCTATCCGGAGCTGCCGCGGATCATGGCCGGCTTCGACGTGGCGCTGATGCCGTTCGCACTGAACGACGCCACGCGCGCGATCAGCCCGACCAAGACCCTGGAGTACCTGGCGGCCGGCCTGCCCGTTGTCTCGACCCGGGTGGCCGACGTGGTCGCCGACTACTCCGACGTCGTGCATCTGGCCGATGACGGGCCTGGGTTCGCCGCGGCCTGCCGTGAGGTGCTGACCCACCCCGTCGCTGAGCGCGACCGGCGGGTGCAACCGATCCAGGCACGTCAGGAATGGGATTACATCGCCGCAGCAATGGCAAAGCTGCTTGATGAGCACGTCAGCGGCGCTGCCGGCTACCGCGTCGACCAGGTGGAGGTCTCGGCATGAGCGTCAACCCGACCACCCTCACCGGCGAGCTCGAGCACGCGCACCGGCAAGGGGTGACCGCGGCCGGGCACGGCCTGCAGGACCCGGCGCTGGGCGCGCTTCGGCTTACCGGAACAGGGGTTGGCCTGCTCGCCGAGGCCGCGGTCTCGTCAGCCACGCCGTTTCTGCGGGCGCCGCTGTTGAGCAGAATCTTCAACGCGCTGCGGATACATCCGGTGCAGGGTGATGACGGGGGCGACTGCCCCACCTGCAAGGTGCCCGCGCCCTGCCAGACCGCCCAGGAGCTGAACCCGTGAGCGCCGCGGTCCGCGCCGACGAGCTGCGCGCCGCCGACCTGATCGTGGTGGGCTCGGGTTTTTATGGATTGACCGTGGCCGAGCGGGTCGCCGAGCAGTACGGCAAGCGGGTGCTGGTGCTCGAGATCCGCGATCACCTGGGCGGCAATGCCTATTCCGAGTTCGAGCCGAGCACCGGCATCGAGATCCACCGTTACGGGGCGCACCTGTTCCACACCTCGAACGAGCGGGTGTGGAGCTACGTCAACCGCTTCACCACGTTCACCGGTTACCAGCACCGGGTCTTCACCGTGAGCAAGAGCCGGGTGTACCCGATGCCGATCAACCTGGCGACGATCTGCGAGTACTTCGGCGCGCATTTCAGCCCGTCCGAAGCGAGGCAACTGGTCCGTGAGCAGGCCGCCGAGGTAGGCGAGGCCGTTGCCGACAACCTCGAACGCAAGGCGATCGCCTCGATCGGGCGGCCGCTGTATGAGGCGTTCGTTCGCGGATACACCGAGAAGCAATGGCAAACCGACCCGCGTGAGCTGCCCGCTGACGTGATCAGCCGGCTGCCGGTGCGCTACACCTTCGACAACCGCTATTTCAACGACACCTACGAGGGCCTGCCGACCGACGGCTACACGGCCTGGCTGCAGCGGATGGCCGGCCATCCGAACGTCACCGTGCGGCTGAGCACCGACTTCTTCGACGTCCGTCCCCAGATACCGGCCGGCACCCCGATCGTCTACACCGGCCCGCTCGATCGGTACTTCGACTACGCCGAGGGCGAGTTGGGATGGCGGACGCTGGACTTCGAGCAGGAGGTGCTCGACATCGGTGACTTCCAGGGCACGCCGGTGATGAACTACGCCGACTCTGACGTGCCGTGGACCCGAATCCACGAGTTCCGGCACTTCCACCCCGAGCGGACGCACTACCCCGAGGACCGCACCGTCATCGTCCGCGAGTACTCGCGGCAAGCCGGCCGCGCCGACGAGCCGTACTACCCGGTGAACACCGAGCAGGACCGCACGGTGCTGGCCCGCTACCGCGATCGCGCCGAGGCTGAGCCCGACGTGTACTTCGGCGGCCGGCTGGGCACCTATAAGTATCTCGACATGCACATGGCGATCGCGTCGGCCTTCACGCTGGTGGACAACGAGTTGGCCACCCGCTTCTGCCGGCCGGGCAGCTAGCCGGCGCAGCCGTGCCCGATACCGTAGGGCGTCCCTGGCGATCGGAGAGCTGCACGTGACATCGATGGCGTCCCTGGGCGTGGCGTTCGTGCCAGAACCGGCGGTTGACCAGGGCGACCCCTTTCTTCTCGAAGTGCCCGAGAGCCAGCGTTCGGAACAGCCGTTGCGGTTCTATGTCTATGTCTCGGCACCTGGCTTTCCGGTGTACGGGTCCAACAGCCTGCTGGATCCGGCCGGCTGGCAGCGGGTGGGGGACAGCTATCCGGGGCTCGGCGTGGACCGGTGGTGCTGGGCTCCCTGCGTCCGGTACGTGCCGGGGCTGGAGCGACCCTGGGTGATGCTCTACTCCCGCGCCAAGGGAGCCGGTGAGACCGAGGGGCACCAGCAGCACCGGTTGCGGCGTGCGGACAGCACCTCGCCGGCCGGGCCGTTCGCCGACTCCGGCGAGGTGCTGACTCCCGAGCTCGACTTCGCGATCGATCCCGACGTCCACACCGACGCCGAGGGCGTCAACTGGCTGTTCTTCGCGGTCGACTTCGTCAGTGACGAGCCTTATGGAACGGGCATCGTCCGCGCGCGGATCAGCCCGGACCTGCGGCGCCTGGAGTCCGAGGCGTCGCTGATCGCCAGGCCGCAGGCGCAGTGGCAGATCTACGACGCCCACCGTTCGATGCCGTGGAAAGACATTCCCGGGGTGCGCTGGGACCGCTCGGAGACGGTGCGCTGGTCGACGATCGAGGGCCCGGCCGCGATCACGTCACCACGCGGGCGCGAGGTGGTGCTCTACAGCGGCGGCAACTTCGCCGACTTCTACGGGATCGGGGTGATAGCCCAAGACCCCGGCACCGGGCAGTGGCTGGACCTCAGCCCCACTCCGGCGGCCAGCCTGCTGGGGCCAGACCCCGCGGCCAACCTGTACGGGCCCGGGCACTGCAGCGTCATCACCAGCGACGGCCAGCCGTTTCTGTGCTACCACTTCCGCGGCGCGCCGTCGGCGGCGCGCCAGTTCGCCGTGGCGCCCCTGCGGTGGGACCTTGACACCGACCTGCCGCGGCTGGCGGTCGAGTAGCGCGAGCCCGGTGCAGCGCGCGCCGGCGCGGCCAGAGCCGGCTGAGCCGTCAGCTAGGGCGTGCCGCCGAAGCTGATGTCGGAGTCCATCACCGTGGGCGGGTAGTCGCCGTACTCGAACGAGCCGATCTCGTCGGCCGGAACCGCGGCCGACGGCCGGCGGGTGATCGAGCTCAGAGTCGCCAGGTCCGCCTTGGGCTTGCGGTCAGCGGTCAGCAGCCCGTTCTTCTCCTGCAGGGTGTCGGTGAACTGGGTGTAGCAGAAGCCGCTGATGGCGGGTGCGTCGAGCAGCGCGTCGACCAGGGCGCGGTAGCGCTCCAACAGCTCTTCCGAACTCCGCGCCACCGAGTAGCCGTGCCAGGACGGTCCCTCGTCGGCGTCGAAGGAAATCCCGCCGAACTCGGTGATCATCACCGGGTGGCCGGCGCGGGACATGCCCGGCAGCAGCACCGCGCGGTATCCCGGCTGGACGTCCTGCAGGGTGTCGATGATGCCGGCGTCGCTGCCGTAGCGCTGCCGCAGCACCTCGGCGCGCGCGGTGTAATCGTGCACGGTGATGACGTCGGTGACGATCTGTTCCCAGCCGTCATTGCCCACCACCAGCCGGGTCGGGTCCAGCGCCTTGGTCAGGTGATAGAGCGCCGCGACGAAGCTGCGCTGTTGCGCTGAGCTGGCCAGGGTGGGCACGCCCCAGCTCTCGTTGACCGGCACCCAGGCGATGATGCACGGATGGCTGTAGTCCCGCCGCTGGATCTCCAGCCATTCCTGGGTGATCCGATCCACCGTCCGAGTCGTGAACTCGTAGGCGGCCGGCATCTCGGCCCAGACCAGCAGGCCTAGCCGGTCACACCAGTACAGAAAGCTCGGGTCCGCCACCTTCTGGTGTAGCCGGACGCCGTTGAAGCCGAGACTGCGCACCAGCTCCACCTCCCGGCGGGCGGCATCAGGGTCAGGGACCGCCAGGTGGGACTCGGTCCAGTAGCACTGGTCAAGCACCAACCGCAGAAAGTACGGACGGCCGTTGAGCAGGATCCGGTTGTTCGCGGCTCCGATGCTGCGCATCGCGGTGTAACTGTGAACCAGGTCGACCGGCTCGGCGGTGTCAGCCTTGTCCCCGGCGGCGTACAGCTTGATCTCGGCGTCGAAGAGGTTGGGAGTCTCGGGCGACCACAGCATCCGGTGCCGCTCCAGGTTCACGTCGGCCTGGGGCAGCCGCACCGTGATCGAGGCGCGGCCCCGGCTCACCGACACCGTGCTATCGGCCAGTTCTGCCCCCTCGTGCGTCAGCAGCAGCCGCAGCCGCAGCGGCTGCTGGGCCACCTGGTTCAGCCGAACCTCCAGGCGCAGCGATGCCGTCTCGACATCAGGGGTCCAGCGCAGCTGCTCGATGCGGGTGGCCGGCACCGGTTCGAGCCAGACCGCCTTCCAGATGCCGCTGGTGCGCTCGTACCAGATGGCGTGCGGCTTCTCCTGCCAGTCCTGCTTGCCGCGTGGCTGCTCCAAGTCGAGGGGGTCATCGACCGCACGGACCACCACCACCTGCTCCGCCGAGCTCACCAGCGCGTCGGTGATGTCGGCGTGGAAGGGCGTGTGGCCGCCGCTGTGCTCAGCCACCAGCTGGCCGTTCACCCAGACCTGGGCTGAGTAGTCCACCGCGCCGAGATGCAGCAGCAGCCGCTCGCCCGGCCGGTGCGGCGCGGTGAAGGTCCGCCGGTACCACAGCACCCGGTGAAAGCTGGTGTCACCGATCCCGCTGGCCGTCGACTCCGGCGGAAACGGCACCGTGATGGTGCGCTCGGCCACCCCGGAGGACTCCTGCCAGTTCTGGTGCCAGCACCGGGTCAAGCCGATGTTGGAGTCGTCGTAGGAGAACTGCCACTCGCCGGACAGGTCGAACCAGCGCTCACGGGTCAACTGGGGCCGGGGGTGGATGGCCGTTCTGGATTCCGCCGTCACCGGCGCTACGGTAGTAGCACCGCGGCCACGGTCGGTAGTCGACCCTCGGGCATGCGCCAGAAGGGAAAGCCGGGCAGTGATCAACATGCGGAGCGGCTTTCTGCTGGTGGGGTGCTACACACCTCCCGCCGGTGCCGGTCAGGGCATCCAGCTGGTCCAAGAGCGCCAGGACGGGCTGGCCGACCGCGGTCTGCTGGCCGCCACCGAGTCGCCGTCGTTCCTGGCGGTCTCCGCTGATGGCGAGCGGGTCTACGCCGTGAACGAGACCGACCCCGGCCGGGTCAGCGCCTTCGCCCGCGCCGGCTCCCGAGCAGAGCCGCGGCTCGAGCCGCTCGGCTCCCAGCCCACCGGCGGAGCTCATCCCTGCCACCTGGCGCTGCACCCGTCCGGCCGGGTGCTGGCGGTGGCCAACTACAGCGGCGGCAGCGTGGCGATCCATCCGCTGGACGGCAACGGCGCGGTGCAGCCGCACTGCCAGCTGCTGAAGCTGTCCGGCAGCGGGCCGAACGCCGAGCGCCAGGACGGCCCGCATGCCCATCAGGTGAGCTTCGCCGCCGACGGGGACGAGCTGATCGTGGCTGACCTGGGCAGCGACCGGTTGTGGCGCTACCACCACCGGGCCGGCGGCTACGCCCTGGTCGACGAGGTGGGCCTGCCGGCCGGCAGCGGCACCCGGCAACTGCTGCTCGATCCCGGCGCCGGGCGCGGCTACGTGCTGGGCGAGCTGGACAACTCTCTGAGCACCGTGGACTGGCAGCTGCCGGCCCGGTTGCTGTCCTCGGTCGCCGGCCACGCCGAGCCGCTGGCGCCCGGCGCCCTGTCGGCAGGCCTGGTCTTCGGCCCCCAACCCGGCCTGCTGTACGCATCACACCGCGGCGCGGACCGGATCACGGTGCTGCGGCAGGACGGCGACAGCGTCAGGCCGGTGGCCGACTTCGACGCCGCTGGCCGCTCGCCGCGGCACCTGGCGCTGTCCGCAGGCCGGCTCTACATCGCCAATCAGCTTTCGAACACGCTGGCCGGGGTGCCGGTCTCTGCTGACACCGGGCTACCGGTCGGGCCGGCCAGCTCGCTGCGGCTGCCGAGCCCGAGCTGCGTGTTGCCCTGGTAGGCCTTCCTCTGCCCGTTCCCGCGTCAGCGGTCAGCGGTTAGCGGTCAGTCCTTGCGGTCCAAGCCCGCCGCTGCGCCGAAGGCCCGGACCGTGTCGATCGTGTCCACCTCGTCAGCGGTCTTGTCCTGCCGGTAGCGCAGCACCCGGGCGAAGCGCAACGCCACCCCGCCGGGGTACCGGGTGGACCGCTGCACGCCGTCGAAGGCGACCTCCACGACCTGTTCCGGGCGCAGCGGGACGACCCAGCCCTCCATCGAGCCGCTGGCCAGCTCACGAAACCGCTCGGTCTGCCAGCTCAGCATCGCGTCGGTCATGCCCTTGAACGTCTTTCCCAGCATGACGAAGTCGCCGGTCTCGGGGTCCCTGGCGCCGAGGTGGATGTTGGACAGGCTGCCCTTCCGCCGGCCGGAGCCCCACTCGACTGCGAGCACCACCAGGTCCAAGGTGTGCACCGGCTTGACCTTCAGCCAGCCGGCGCCACGGCGGCCTGCCTCATACGGCGCGGTCAGCGACTTGGCCACCACACCCTCATGCCCGTGCGCCAGAGCCTCGGCCAGAAACGCCTCGGCCTGGGCGGGGTCGGCGGTGACCAGCCGCCGAATCCGGTTCGCCGGCGGGGCCAGCTCGGCAAGGGCTTCGGCCCGGCGCTCAGCCGGCTCGTCGAGCAGGTCGACGCCCTGGGCGTGCAGCACATCGAAGAGAAAGACGGTCAGCTGGGTGTGCGCCGGCGTGCTGGACGCGGACCTGGTGCCCAACCGAGCCGCGGTCTGCTGAAACGGCGCTGGCCGGCCATCCTCTCGCAGGGCCAGCACCTCACCGTCGGCGACGAATCGTGTGGTGCTCATGGCACGCACCGCTTCGGCAACTTCTGGAAGCCGCGCGGTCACGTCCTCCAGGCCTCGGGTGAAGATCCAGACGTCGTCCTCGGCGCGGTGAACCTGCACCCGGATGCCGTCGAGCTTCCACTCGAAGGCCGCGGCCGCGCCGAGCCGGCTCAGCGCATCGGTGGCGCTGGTCGCGGTCTGGGCCAGCATCGGGCTGACGGGGTGGCCCACCCGCAGGCCGAAGTCGGCCAGTGCCTGGCTGCCCCCGCTCAGCGCGGCAGCCGCGACCGTCGGCAGGCTGGCACTGAGCATCGCCGCTCGGCGCACCTGGGCCAGCGGCAGATCGGCGGCTCGGGCCAGGGCGTCGGTCATCACGCCGGCCAGAGCGCCCTGCCGCAGATCCCCCGTGAGCAGCCGGGTGAGAAAGTGCTGTTCACGGTCGGTGGCTGCGGCGTACAGGGTGTGCAGCAAGTGCCGCCGCCGGCCCTGCGAGCCGCTGCCGGCGGTGCGGCCGATCTCGGTCAGCGCCGCTTCCACCGCTGCCACGTCAAGGCTGGGCTCGGCCGCCGGCGGCGGCAGCGAGCGTAAGGAACCCCAGCCGACACCGATCTGTCGCTGGGTCAACTCGCCGGTTAGCCACGCCACCACGACCGCCGCTTCGGCCGCGGAGCAGGTGCGCAACAGCACGGCCAGCTTCGCCACCTTCTCGCCACGGGCAGCGGTGGCCGCCAATTCGTCGGAGGTGGCGGCGACCAGATTGAAATGCATACACTTAGCCTTCCAGATACGCCGGCAGCGAACAGCGCGCCGACGACATCTGATCGATGAGTGGCCCGGTGTCAGCCGCCCCGTCCACCCGGCAATCACGCACGGTAGCAACTTCCTCACTATATTGCCGCTATGCATGCCGTCCCGGTGGGTCGACGATGGGTAGGAGGACTGCCGCGGTTGAACCGCAGCCACCACGGTCAGTGCAGGAGATCTAGATGGACGGTCTGATGCTCGCACCTCTGACGTGGACGGCGGCACTCTCACCCGATCCGCTTTGTGCGGCGCCTAATCCCGTGCTACCGCCTGGGCAGCTGTTGCGCATTGTGCGCGACTGTAATCCGAACGTGCTCACCCGTTGATGCGCGTGTCTTCTTCATGGCTACCTTGAAGAACGAGAGTGATGTTGACACCGCAACTTCCCTTCAGCACGGATCGTGAGGTGCATCCTGAGTTGTCTCGGCGCTCCAGTTGCGTCATCGCGGGTGACTAAACACCACGCTAACGAGCAGTATCCTTTTTGTTCCACAGCTTAAAAGGCCGTTCAGGTCCAGTTGCGTTAACAGCTGAACGGGGTTTAACTTCTGTTGACTCTCCTGAGCGCCGTCTCGGAGAACTGTCACTTGTCGACGGGCTGGCACAGGCAGCGTGCGCCCGTTGAAGTAGTTGAAGCGGGGGGCTTCCATTGACCAGAATTGTTGATGCTGCACGTCTGGAGACGATCCAGGACGAGCTGGATGAGCAGGTTGCAGCGGCAGATTCGCCGCAGGACCTGACTGTCCTGCCGCCTGATGCCGCAGCGTGGTTCACGATCATCGTGCCGACTCGCAATGAGGAAGGCTCGGTGCGACCGCTGCTGTCGTCACTGGCGGACAGCCTCAACGGAATTCCGGCCGAGGTGCTCTTTGTCGATGACAGCAGCGACGGCACACCCGAAGCGATCAGGCAATCGGCCCGCGAGTGCGGACTGGCGGTGCGGTTGCTGCACCGGCCGGTCGGCGCCCGGGCCGGCGGGCTCGGCGGTGCGGTGGTGGCTGGCCTGAAGCATGCCCGGGGAACCTGGGCCGTCGTGATGGACGGCGACTTGCAGCACCCGCCGGAGCTGGCGTCCAGGCTCGTCCAGATCGGGCAGTCGCGGCAGCTGGATCTGGTGGCCGGCACTCGCTATCTCGGATCAGGCGCCTCCGACGGCCTGGCTGACGGTTACCGGCGTGCGGTCTCCAGCCTGGCCACCCGGCTGACCAAGGCGGTGTTCCCGAGGCGGCTGTCCCGCCTCTCCGATCCGATGTCGGGCTTCTTCGCCGTCCGGTTGGCTGCCCTGGACCTGGACCGGCTGGACCCGATCGGCTTCAAGATCTTGCTTGAGCTGATGATCCGCCAGCCCCGGCTGCAGGTCGCCGAGGTTCCGTTCGTGTTCGGCACCCGGGTCGCCGGTGAGAGCAAGGCGTCACTGCGCGAGGGCCTGCGGTTCGTCCGCCACATGCTGCGGCTGCGGCTGCTGGTGTTGCGCAATCAGGTGCGCCGGTCGTCCACGACCGACGGCGCCGGCCGGTTCCGCCGGCTGATCGCCTTTGGCGCGGTAGGCGCGACCGGCATCGGCGTCAACACCGCCGCGCTCTGGTTCTTCTCCGAGTACGTGGTGCACCCGCACTACCTGATCGCCGCGGTGTTGGCGACCGAGGTGTCCACGAGCTGGAACTTCATGCTGACCGAGAAGTTCGTCTTCCGCGGTCCCAAGCCCGGGACCCGGCTCGGCCGTGGTGTTCGGTTCTTCCTGCTCAATCACTTGGCGTTGCTGCCCCGGCTGCCGTTGCTGGCGCTGCTGGTAGGAGTGTTCTCGGCCAACTTGTTGGTGGCCAACGTGCTCACCCTGGCGCTGCTGTTCCTGGTGCGGTTCGTGGTCGCGGACTCGGCGATCTACGCCAAGCCCGACGAGCAGGTCGTGGACAAGCAGCCGATGCGCATCACCGTCGACCTGACCGGCGTGCAGCGCCCGGCGGCGGTCGAGTCCGCTGCTGACCAGGCCGGCGGTCCCGCGGCCCGCGCTCAACAGAGCCGCCGTCCGATCAGCGCGACCAGCCGTTACCTGCCCTACCGTTACTCCATCGACGGCGTGCTCAGCGTCGGCTCGCAGGTGCCGCTGAAAGAGCTGGAGTACTTTCGCGCCCAGTGGCTGGGCAACGACGTCGACCTGAGCATCCGGGTCGATCAGGTCGGCACCGGCCCGCGCACCCGCGCCCAGATGACTCAGCACGTCGCTCCTGCCGGTGTCAGCTACTCCGAGCACTTCGGGCGGCTCGGCGCGAACTTCCGCGTGCAGATCGGCGACAAGATCGAGGTCACCTGCTCGCCCACGCTGGCGCGCTCACCGCACGTGCTGTACACCAACGTCATCGAGGCGCTGCTGCGCTTCATCGCAGTGTCCCGAGGTGTGATCCTGCTGCACTCGGCCTGCCTGGAACTCGACGGCCGCGGCCTGTTGCTGTCGGCCCGCACCGACACCGGCAAGACCGGCAGCGTGCTCAAGCTGCTGCGTGAGCACGGAGCCCGCTTTCTGTCCGACGACATGACGATCCTGCACCCTGACGGTCACGCCACCTGCTTTCCCAAGCCGCTGACGATCAGCCATCACACCCTGCGGGCCGTGCAGGCCGGTGACCTGACGGCGGCCGAGTGGCGGCGGCTGAAGCTGCAGAGCAGGTTGCACTCCAAGGAAGGACGCAACTTCGGTCTGGTGCTGGCAGGGCTGAACATTCCGATCATGGGCATCAACTCCTTGACCCAGCGCATCGTGCCGCCGCCGAAGTACAACGTCGACCGGTTGGTGGAGTGCAGCGTCATTCGCAACACCCAGATCGAGAACCTGTTCGTGATCGAGCGCGGTGAGCCGGTGCTGGCCGACATCCCGTTCGACGAGGCCATCCAGACTCTGGTCGAGAACACCGATGACGCCTACGGGTTCCCGCCGTTCCGGCAGATGGCGCCCTCGATCGTGATCGGCAACGACGACTACGCCGAGCTGCGTCGCAAGGAACGCGAGATCCTGGTTCAAGCGATGAGCGACATCCGGGTGCGCAGGTTGGGCTCCAACACGTTCTCCTGGGCCGAAGACATCGCCAACCTGTTGCGTAGCGGTTCCGACAGCGTTTCAGCCCCGCGACAGCCAGCTGAGGCCGCCGCGTCGACTGCCCCGGCTGCGGCCTTGCCAGCCCCTGCTGCACCGGCCGCGCCGCCGGCAGCTGACCCGCCGGTCACCGGACCGGCTGTTATGCCGGCGCCCGCATGACCAGCGACACCGAGCCGGCCTTCTTGTCGGCAGTCCTAGCGCCGGCCCGGGAGAGCCTGGCCGCCCGGCGCGAGCCGCCCTCGGGCGGCCTGACTTGGCGGCCGAGCTTTCCCGCTGATCCGCGGCTGCGGACGGTGCTGCCGGTGTTGCTGGTGCTCGGCCTGGCTGCCTTCCTGCGGTTCTGGCAGCTGGACCGGGTGGGTTTCAACAGCGACGAGGCCGTCTACACCGGTACGGCCGCCTCGCTGGCCGGCGACGACACGCTGCGGCAGATGTTCCCGGTGTTCCGGGCTCATCCGGTGTTGCTGCAGATGCTGGTGTCCTTCGGCCAGCACGGCGGTGTCAGCGACTGGGCGGCCCGGGCGGTCACTTCCCTGATCGGTGTCGCGGCCGTGCTGGCGGTGTATCTGCTGGGACGGCGGCTCTATGACCACCGGATCGGCCTGCTGGCGGCGCTGATCATCGCGGTAATGCCCTATCACGTGGTGGTCAGCCGCCAGGTGCTGCTGGACGGCCTGATGACGCTGTGCGCCACGCTGGTGCTGTACTGCGTCGCGCGCTACGTCGAGTCGGCCGCCCTGCACTGGATGCTCGCCAGCTGCGCGGTGATGGGCCTGACGGTGCTGGCCAAAGAGACCAGCCTGGTGCTGGTCGGCGGCCTGTACGCGTTCTTCGCCCTCACCCCCTCGGTCCGGATCCGGCTACGCCACGTCGGCCTGGGCCTGCTGGTGATGGTTGCGGTGGTCGCGGCCTTCCCGCTGTCGCTGTCGCTGTCTGACCGGGCGAGCTCCGGGCAGAACTACCTGCTGTGGCAACTGTTCCGCCGGGCCAACCACGAGCCGTGGTTCTACGCAGAGGTGCTGCCGCCCGCGTTCGGCTGGCTGACGTTGCTGCTGGCCGCCGCCGGCCTGGTGTTGTTGCGGGGGCACAACACCTGGCGGGAGCGGATGCTGCTCACCTGGCTGGTGGTGCCGGTGGTGTTCTTCACCGTGTGGCCGGTCAAGGGTTATCAGTACCTGCTTCCGATCGCCCCGGTGATCGCCATCCTCGCCGCCCGTGCCATCGCCCGGGTGAGCACTCTGAGCGCGCTGCGGTTGCGGGGTCGCAACGTCGCGGCCGGCGCCTCCGCCGCGCTGGTGCTGGCGCTGGTGATCAGCCTGCTGGTTCCCACCTGGTCACGTATCCAGCCGTCCACCAGCGGCACCTATCTGGCCGGCACCGGCGGCCTGCCTGGCGGGCGGGAGGCCGGGCGCTGGCTGCAGCAGAACGTGCCGGCCAGCGCCCAGCTGCTGGCGATCGGGCCGTCGATGGCCAACGTGCTTCAGTTCTATGGTCATCGGCGGGTGTACGCGCTGTCGGTGAGCCCTGACCCGGCCAACCGCAACCCGTCCTACCAGCCGGTGCCCAATCCGGATCTGGCGATGCGCCAGGCCCGGTTTCAGTACCTGGTCTGGGACTCCTACACCGCTGCCCGCTCGCCGTCCTTCAGTGCGAAGCTGACCGCGCTGGTCGCCAAGTACCACGGGGTGGCGGTGTTCACCTCGCCGATCACTGTGAAGGCGAAGTCAGGCCAGACCGTCGATGTGCCGGTCGTGGTGATCTACCAGGTGCGTCCGGCATGAGAAGGGGCGTGATGAGACTGCTAGCCGCCGCCGCAGCGGTCCTGTCCGCAGCGTGGCTGGCCACCCCGGCTGCCACCGCAGCGCCGGCCAGCCCGACTACGACGACGCCGATCAAGCATTTCGTCTACATGTTGCAAGGCGACCGGTCCTTCGACAACTACTTCGGCACCTACCCCGGAGTCGAGGGCATCCCGCCAGGCGTCTGCCAGAAGCGGGTCGTCACCGGCTCCGACGAGGGTTGCGTCGAGCCGTTCTCGCTGCACGGAAAGACAGTTCCGGCGTTGGGGGCGGGCACCGTGGAGCTGAACAACCAGTACGACGAGGGCCGGATGGACGGGTTCGTGGCGGCCTACCAGAACCAGGGCCGCGACGGCAGCTCGGTGATGGGCTATTACGACCGGCGTGACCTGCCGACGTACTGGGGGCTGGCCGACCGCTACACCCTGTTCGATCACTTCTTCTCCTCCACCAGGTCAGGGCAGCGAGTCAACCGTTCGTTCTGGGTGTCGGGCAGCCCGCCGCCGCCCGGCAATCCCAAGGCGGTCGCGGTCGACTACGCCAAGCACCCGACGATCTTTGACCGGTTGCAGGCAGCTGGAGTCGACTGGAAGTTCTACGTCCAGGGCTATGACCCCAAACAGACCTATCGAACCGCGACCAGGACCACCCCGACCACCCAACCGGTGCGGGTTCCGTTGCTGAACTATCCCCGCTTTCTTGACGATCCCGCGTTGAGTTCACGCATCGTGGATCTGTCGCAGTACTACCGCGACCTGGACAACGGAGAGCTGCCGGCGGTGGCCTACATCGCCAGCAACGGCCCCAGCGAGCGGTCGGCGCGCTCGATCGCCAGTGGACAGCGGCTGGTCACCAACCTGATCGGCTCCCTGATGGTCAGCAAGGCCTGGAAGTCCTCGGCCTTCCTGCTCTCCTACGACGGCTCCGGAGGCTGGTATGACCACGTGCGGCCGCCGCAGGTCGACTCTGACGGTTACGGCATGCGGGTTCCGGCGCTGCTGGTGAGCCCGTACGCGCGTCCCGGGCACATCAACAACGACGTTCTGGACTACACCAGCGGGCTGGCGTTCATCGAGCGCAACTGGGGACTGGCGCCGCTGGCTGCCCGTGACGCCGCGGCGACGTCGATCGACGGCGCTTTCGACTTCGTCTCGCCTCCCCGGCCTGCTGAGCTTCGATTCGGCGAACCGGCAGCGACCAGAGTGCCGGTCACCTCGGTTGCGGGCGTGTTCTGGTGTTACGGGGCGGTGCTGTTCCTGGTGCTCGGGGTGGTGGCTTTTGCCGTTCTTCGAAGTCGGCGCAAGCCTCCAGTGGCGCAGCCGCCCCAGGGCAAGACTCCGCAATCGGTTCTAGAGAAGGCGGAGACATGAGCGCCAGTCGAAGGTGGCGGGTCGTGGGGCTGGTGGCGAGCGCAGTGGTCACGGCCTCAGCCATGCCGAGCGCGCCGGCGGTGGCCAGTGCGCACGCAGTGCGCGAAGACCTCGGCTCGATGGTTTCGGTGAGCCAGATCGGGTCGGATCTACCGCTAGTGAAGAACCTCCCCACTAACCCTGCGAAGCCGCCGGGGCCTCCGAACCCGGTCGACCCGACTCCGACCCCGCCGGAGCTGACACCGACTCCCACCCCGACGGTGGAGCCGACGCCGACTCCGACTCCGACTCCGACTCCGACGGTGGAGCCGACGCCGACTCCCACCCCGACGGTGGAGCCGACACCGACGCCAACCCCGACCCAGCAGCCGACTCAGCAGCCGACACCGACCCCGACCGTTTCGGGCGGCAACCCGGTGCCCAGGCCGCTGCCGACCAGCGTGCCGCCCAGGCAGCCGCCACGGAGCGATTTCCCTAGCGGCGAGCAACCTTCTGGCCGCGATGAGTCAGCCGGGCCGGCCAGCAAGGACCCGCGGTCCAGGCAGGGCGCCACTGCGACCACGCCTCGAGTGCAGCCACGCAGAACGCTGCGGCCGACGCCGGGCGCCGCGCGAGCCGGCGGTCCGCAGGCGCGTCGCAAGCCCTGGCCTATCACCCTGACCTTGAAGACGGTGCCGGCGCTGGCCGGGGTGCGCTTCACGTTCGACGGGCAGCCGCTGGTGACCGGGGCGAACGGCGTGACCAGCTACACCGCCCAGCACGACTTCGCCAGCCACCGACTGTCGATCGTCAGCAGTTCGGTGACCACCGAGGACAAGCGGTACGAGTTTGCCCGCTGGGCCGGTCAGCGTGATCCGGAGCAGGCCTTCACCCGCACGGTGTCCGGCCTGCCGTTGCGTTCGAACTATGTCGTCACCGCGGCCTTCACCGTGCAGAGGCCAGTGCTGCCGCGGGTAGTCCGGCAGGACGGCACAGCCGTGGATCCCACCGACGTCGAGCGGATCACGGTGCGCAGTGACGGCGGAGCATTCGTTGACTTGCCGCTGAACAAGCCGACCTGGTTGGACGAGGTCCGGCCGGCGTTTCTCAGCAGTGTGCTGTCTGCCCAGCCGGTCTCCTACTCGCTGCAGGAAGTGATCGTCCGCAACACCAATGTGGTGGATGCCGGGCGGCAGAGATTCACACCAGCGAGCACCAGCACTCCGACGTTCACCACGCAATTTCATGACTTGGTGATCACCGGCCACGACGCGATTTTCAAGACCAAGCTGGGAACCAGCGCCACCGTGACCTTTCCCGACGGCGGCAAGCGGACAGTGCCGTTGAACTCCGAGCACACCGCGACGCTGTACGACCTGCCCCGCGGCCGGTACAAGGTCTCGATCGAGGCGGGCCGGGGCATCGTGGGCGTTCAGCAGTTCAACCTGTCCAAGGACAAGACCGCTGACCTGATCGTGATCACAGCGCTGGATCTGGCGATCCTGGTGGGCGTGCTGGTGGGCATCGCCGCGGCGCTGCTGGTGATCGGACGCCAGTACTGGCGACGGCTGGCCACCCATCCGCGTCGTCTGCGCGAGGTCGTGCTGCCCCGGGAGAAGATTCTGACATGAGACGCGCTGTCACCGGGACAGCGCTCAGCGCACTGCTGTTGCTGGCGGTATCACTGTGCCAGGCGCCGGCGTCGACGGCCGGCCCCGCTGCTGCTCGGCTGGCCGCGACAACCGCGCCCACGACCGCGCCGACGACCGCGCCGACTGCGCCCGCGACTAAGCAGAGCAGGGGCCCGACGACCGCGCCGACCGAGTCGCCAACGCCGGCCAACGCTGCGGTCCCGCCGCTGTTCGCCTACTACTACCAGTGGTTCACTCCCGGCTCCTGGGATCGGGCCAAGACCGACCTGCCTGAGATCGGCCTGTATTCCAGCGAGGACCTCTGGGTGATGCGCAAGCACATCCAGCAGGCCAAGGCCGCCGGCATCAGCGGCTTCATCGTGAGTTGGAAGGACACTCCGACCAATACCCGGCGGCTGCGTTCGCTGATGACAGTGGCGGCCGAAGAGCGTTTCAGCCTGTCGATGATCTATCAGGGCCTGGATTTCTACCGAAACCCGCTGCCGGTGGCGCGGGTGGCGGCTGACTTCGTCACCTTCGCCAAGCAGTTCGCCGGCAATCCGGTGTTCGCACGGCTGGGCGGCAAGCCGCTGTCGATCTTCAGCGGCACCTGGGCCTATTCGCACGCTGACGTGGCCAGGGTGACCTCGGCAGTGCGCCCGGGCATGCTGGTGCTGTCGACGGAGAAGAGCGTGCAGGGCTATCGGCGGCTGGCTGATGTCACCGACGGCGATGCCTACTACTGGTCCTCGGTCAACCCGGCCACCAACCGCAACTACGCCAGCAAGCTGAAGGAGATGAGTGACGCCGTCCATGCAGACGGCAAGTATTGGCTCGCGCCGTTCGCTCCCGGCTTCGACGCCAGGCTGGTCGGCGGAATGAAGGAGGTTCCCAGAAACGACGGCGCGACCCTGCGCACCCAGTACGCCACGGCCCTGAGGTCTTCACCCGACGTGCTGGGCCTGATCAGCTGGAACGAGTTCAGCGAGAACACCCACGTGGAACCCTCCAAGAAGTACGGCTCTCGCTATCTCGAGGTGCTCGCCGAACTGCGGCACACCACCCCTCCGGTGCCCGAGACCGCTGCCGATTCCAGCGCTCAGCCGGTGGCCACCGAGCCTGGCCAGCGACTTCCGACGGTGGCGCTGCTGATCGGGCTGCCGTTGCTGCTGATCGCAGGACTGGCCCTGCTGGGCCGCCGGCTGCGGCGACGGCAACGGGCCGAGGGCGCCAGGCCGGCAGGGAGTCCTGAGCCGGCGCAAAGTGGATAGCGCCGCATCAGGAACGCGATCCTGGTTAGCAGACAGCCACGGCGGAGCCCGGGCATGGTCTCAGCCGCCCGGCGCTGCCCCGTGCCGTCGGGCCAGCAGCCGGCGCAGCTCGTCGACGCGCACCACAGCAGGGCCGTTGCCGGCGGTTTCGGTTGCCCATTCGGCCAGATCGCACAACGCGGTGAGTTCTCGCCAGCCGGCGTCGGCGGCGGCCAACTCGTCGGCCTGGCTCGCGAGCAGCTGGTTCAGCCGAAGGATGTGCTCGGCCGAGGACTCGACTTGCAGCTCGGGGTGCTCGGCGCCGTCCTCAGCTAACACGCACTCTCCTCGGGGTTGGTCCGGTGACCAGGCGGCCACGGCTGACCGTAGCTGAGGATAGCGGCGCCCCGGGCGAAAAGTTCCTTACGCGCGAGTGAACGAAAAGTTCCTGGTTTTTGTTACCGATTGTCACCAGCGTCAGCTACCCTTTGTAACCAGGCTCGTGTGAGCTCGACTACGACCTGGAGCCCCTGATGCGCGAAGAGCATATTTTCGCTACCTATTCGCGAAGCCAACGCGTTCAGGCCCGACTGATCGCCTTGGGCGCCTCGGTGGTCGTCGGGCTCTCGCTGGTTCCAGCGTCGGCCGCCGGCACGGCTGCCACCAGGACGGCTGCCACTGTGACGACGGTCAGGGCGGCCAACGCGGCCGAGGGCGCGACGGCCGCCAAACCGCCGGTCTTCGCCTATTACTACCTGTGGTGGAGTGCCAATCACTGGAAGCGCATGTTGGGTTCCAACTACCCGATAACGGCGAGCCCCCTGCCACTGCCGGCCACCCTGGACTCAACTGGTTGCGGAGCTCGCACCCGTTACGCCGGCAACACCCTCACCGACGTTCCGAGCAGGATCTACAGCCAGGATGACCCAGGTTTCATCGAGGCCGATGTGCGCCAGGCGGCGGCTGCGGGGTTGACCGGTTTCGCGGTGAACTGGATCGGAACCGGAACGAGCACCCAGTCCGCTACCAGCAATCCGTACAGCGCCCGGCTGCAGGTGTTGGTGAACGCGGTGCGCAAGGTCAACGCCGCAGGGATACCGTTCAAGCTCTGGCTCAGCTACAAGGCCTCGGCGAACGTGTTGCCGGCCTCGTATATCAGCAATGATCTGGCCTACTTTGCCAGGATCTACGGCACCAACACTGCCTTTGACAGGACGAAGTCCCCGAAAGTGACCGTGATCTGGCAGGGCAGCCGCAAGTACTCGGCCTCGACGCTGGCCTCGGTCGGAGCCCCGCTGCGCTCCAAGCTGAGGATTCTCGGTGACGAGACGACGTGGTCGAGCAGTCGCGCGCCTTACCTGGACGGCAACGCCTACTACTGGTCCTCGCAGAACCCGTACAGCAACCCTCAGTCCTTCAAGCAGTTGGCCACGCTGGCCGCCGCAGTACGGGCATCGGGCACTAACCCCGACGGCACCTCCAAAGTGTGGGTCGCGCCGATCATCCCTGGTTACAACAAGGAACTGGCCGGCGGCTCGGCCTGCGTCCCGCGCCGCGGCGGCCAGACGATCCGTGCCCTGTATGCCGGAAACGGCGCCACTCGTCCCGATGCCTTCGGCCTGATCAGCTGGAACGAGATCACCGAGGGCTCCTACATCGACCCGATGACCCGGTACGGCTATCAGGATCTGAACGCGCTCAGTGCGCTGATCCGGTAAAGGCCGCCGCCTTGAGCGCGCCGCTCGCGGTGGGCGAGGTGGGTGCTCGGCGGATCGCTTTTCTGCCCCTATGAGCTGACGTAATCCGGTACGATGTGGCCCACGGCTAGACGAGCGGGCCGCCAAGCGCTGATGTGCGAAACCACCGCCAAGCCCTTGTCGCCGGTCCCACGGGGTGATCTGCGATGGGCGAATCGATTCGAGTACTGGTGGTGCAAACCGGTGCCCTGATGCGGCAGGCAGTCGTCCAACGCCTTGAAAGCAGCGGGGTAAGCGTGGTCGGGCAGGCCGGAACCAACGCCGAAGCTTTGGTCGAGTACGCCCAGCGTCATCCGGACGTGGTGACGCTGGATGTCCGGCTCGGCGCGGAGTCGGGGATGGTGCTGATTCAGGACCTGCTTGAGTTCCATCCCGACGCGGTCATCGTGGTCTACTCCGGGCATGGCGACGTGCGCCTGGCCCGGCAGGCGCTGGCCGCCGGGGCCGCCGGTTATATCTGCAGGGGCGCCAGCCGGGCCGAGCTGCGGGACAGCCTTCGGCTGGCGGTCGCCGGAGTCCGCCCGGTGCTCGATCGGCGGCTGGTTGAGGTGCGGTCCGAGAGCGTGCCCGAACCTGCTGCCAGCCCGGTAGCTGCCCCTCAGCTCACTGCCCGGCAACGCCAGGTGCTGCACCTGGTGGCGGCCGGCACCACTTCGAACAAGGACCTTGCCAGGGAGCTCGTCATCTCTGAGAAGACGGTCAAGAGTCATATCGAGCGGATCACTGCAAATCTGGACGTCTCGCGCCGGACGCAGTTGCCGCTGCGCGCGTTAGAGCTCGGGCTGCTGTCAGCGCCTGAGCAACTGCCGTCGCGGGGCTCGGGCCGGCTTGCCGCCACCGCGATGGCGGCATCGCGCGGAGCGGGGTAGTCGACTAAGCTTTTGGTGTACTGAGCAGTCAGTCGGCCCGTTCGTGGGGCCACCTCTCGATTGCTGCGCACCGGGTTCGTGCACCCGCGCGGCTGGGGACCAGATGACTGACATAGCTGATCGCGCCAGGACTGTCGAACCGCAACCTGTCCTCGCTCGGCCCTACCCTGCGACGCCGAATCCGCGCGGCTCGCTGTTCTTGAAGATGCTGCGCACCACCGACCACAAGCTCATCGGGCAGATGTACCTGGTGACCTCGTTTGTCTTCTTCATGCTCGGTGGCCTGCTCGCTATGGTGATGCGCGGTGAGCTGGCCCTGCCCGGGATGCAGTTTTTGTCGCCCGAGCAGTACAACCAGCTGTTCACCATGCACGGCACGATCATGCTGTTGCTGTTCGCGACGCCGCTGGTGTTCGCGTTCGCCAACCTGGTGGTGCCGCTGCAGATCGGCTCACCGGACGTGGCGTTCCCCCGGCTCAACGCCTTCTCCTACTGGCTGTTCTTGTTCGGCGGCCTGACTGTGGTCTCCGGCGCCTTGACGCCGCAGGGCGCGCCGGACTTCGGCTGGACCGGCTACACCCCGTTGAGCAACATGCAGCATTCCCCCAACATGGGCCCCGACCTGTGGATCATGGGGTTGGTGGTCGGCGGCCTGGGCACCATCCTGGGCGCGGTCAACATGACCACCACCATCCTGTGCCTGCGGGCGCCGGGCATGACGATGTTCCGGATGCCGATCTTCACCTGGAACATCCTGGCCACCTCACTGCTGGTGCTGCTGGCCTTCCCGATCCTGACGGCAGCGCTGCTGGTGCTGTGGGCCGACCGGCATCTGGGCGCGCAGGTCTATGCCTCAGAGAACGGCGGGCCGATCCTCTGGCAGCACCTGTTCTGGTTCTTCGGCCATCCCGAGGTCTACATCGTGGCGTTGCCGTTCTT
>WUUC01154124.1_pt1 | contig 25431 bp, 28 predicted proteins | sample 6278441 | NCBI WGS metagenome assembly WUUC01 (sample SAMN13675441, study PRJNA597444) | soil metagenome | isolation source: soil | place: USA: Washington | collected 2017-10 | reverse complement strand
GACGACGGCATCTACATGGCGACGAACAAGTCGTGGTCGATCGACGACAAGCGCAAGAACTTCCAGTTCGCCTGCGAGATCGCGTGGGAGATCAAGGGCGGCCGGCTCGGCCGGATGCTCAAGAACCCGCGCTACACGGGCATCACGCCGGTCTTCTGGGCCGGCTGCGACGCGATCGCGGGACCGGAGGAGTGGAGGATCTGGGGCACGCCGAACTGCGGCAAGGGTCAGCCCGGACAGACGATGCGCGTGGGTCACGGGACCGCGCCGGCGCGGTTCCGCAACGTGTCGACCGGCATGTCGCAGTGAGCGAGCTGCGACTCGGCGCCGAAGACGCCCGGCGCGCGGCGGCGTCGATCCTCGGCTGGCCCGGCGCCGACGGCGTCGAGGTCACCGTGAACGCGTCGAGCAGCGGTGTCACGCGCTACGCGAACTCGCAGATCATCCAGAACACCGAACGCGACGAGCTGCGCGTGTACGTGCGAGTCGTCACCGGCGGCCGCACCGCGACCGCGACCACGAACCAGCTCGATCCCGAGCGTCTCGAGGGGGCGGCCCGGCATGCGCTCGAGGCGGCGAGGTCGTCGCTCCCGGACGACGGATTCCCCGGTCTCGCAGACCCGGGCGTCGTCGGCCGGGCGGACTCGATAGGCCGTGTGGACGCAGCGACGTCGAGGACGTCCGCGCTCGATCGCGCGGCCGCGGTGCGCGCGATCCTCGGAGCGGTGGGCGACGCGCGCGCTGCCGGGGTCGTCGAGACGGGAACGCAGGCGTACGGCGTCTTCAACTCGAACGGCATCGACTGCTTCGACACGTACACGCGCGCGATAGCGACGTGCCTCGTCGACGACGGCGAAGCGACGGGCTGGGGAGAGTCGTCGTCGCACGCCGCCGCCGACCTCGACTACGACGCGGTGGGGAGGCTGGCCGCGGACAAGGCGGCGGCCGGCCACGGTGCGCGCGACGCGGAGCCGGGCGATTACGAGGTCGTCTTGGAGCCGCCGGCGGTCGCGGTCCTGCTCGACTACCTCTCGTACGTCGGCTTCGGCGCGAAGCAGGTGATCGACGGCGAGAGCTTCCTCGCCACGACCGCGGGGAGCGAGGTCGCGGCTCCCTCCGTGTCGATCGCGGACGACGCCCGGCACCCGCGCTCGGTGGGGATCGGGTTCGACTTCGAGGGGGTGCCGCGCCGGCGGGTCGCGGTGATCGACTCCGGTGTCGCGTGCGGCCCGGTGACCGATCTCAGGACCGCCGCGCAGATGGACGCGGAGCCCACCGGCCACTACTCGGGGTCGACTGAGTTCGGACCGTATGCGTCGAACGTCGTCCTGGAGGTGGGGGACCAGACGTACGAGGACCTCGTCGGCGGCGTGGAGAACGGGCTGTTGGTCACGAGGTTCCACTACGTGAACGTCCTCGACCGTCCCTCGACGTTGCTGACCGGGATGACCCGCGACGGCACCTTTGCGATCAGAGACGGCGCGATCGCGGAGCCGGTCCACAACCTCCGTTTCTCGCAGAGCGTGCTCGAGGCCCTGGCGGCGGTCGTCGGGATCGGCCGCGACCTCGACGTGTTCGCCCCGGACTTCGTCTCGTTCGGCTCCACCGTCGTGCCGGCCGTCCGGATCGGGCGGTTCCGCTTCTCCTCCGGCACCTCGCATTGAGCTCCTGGCACCAGGTCTGGCACGTGACCGTGCTGGCGGTGTCGCTCCTCGGAGGGGCCGCAGTCGCGGTCGTGGTCCTGGCGCCCGTCGTGTTCGACGCCCCGCCCGAGGGGCTCGTCCGCGCCCGGCCGTACCTGCTGGGGCTGGGGGCGCTCGCCGCCGTCCTGCTCGCGGCGGAATGGCTGGGAGTGCACTGACGTTTCCCTATACTGGGTCTCCCAGGTATAAGGAGGATCATCCGTGTCTACCCAGGAAATGACCGAAACCGGCATCGGCATGACGGCGACCGCCGCCTCCAAGGTGACGGAGCTGCTCGGCCGTGAGGTCGCTGCGTCCCCCGAGGAGCACGAGGGGAAGGAGTATGCCCTGAGGGTGGCCGTGCAGCCGGGCGGCTGCGCGGGGCTGCGCTACGCGCTGTACTTCGACGACCGCAAGCTGGACGACGACCGGGTCGCGACGGCCCACGGCGTGGAGATCCGGGTCGACAAGATGAGCGCCCCGTACCTCTCGGGGGCCGAGATCGACTACGTGGACGGGCTCCAGCAGTCCGGCTTCACGATCAACAACCCGAACGCGAAGGGCACGTGCGCCTGCGGCGACTCCGCCCAGTTCTGAGCTTCCTGTAGTAGTGAGGCCCCGTCTCGACAGGCGGGGCCTTTTGCTTCCCGAGGTTGGGCTCCAGAGGAGGGCTGATGGACGTAGCGATGTTCGACCAGGCCGTGAAGACGACGGGCGGGATAGTGGCGGGGACGTCCCGGGAGCAGCTCGACGCCCCCACCCCCTGCACCGATTGGAGCGTGCGCGATCTCCTGAACCACCTGATCGGCGGGGTCGAAGCCGTCGCGACCGGGGCTGCCGGTCAGGCTCTCGAAGCGTCCGGCACCGACTACACCGCCGAGGACCACGTGGCCGCCTACGAAGGTGCGGCGGCGCGGGCCCGTCAGGCCTTCTCCGCTCCCGGCGCGCTGGAGCGGACCTTCAAGATGCCCTGGGGCGACACACCGGGACAGGTGGTGCTCGGCCTCTCGATAGCCGAAACGACCGTGCACGGGTGCGACCTCGCCCGTGCGACCGGCCAGGACGTGGCAGTCGACGACGACGTAGCCGAGGCCGTGTTCGGCATGACGTCCGGGATGATGCAGCCCCGCGGGTCGTTCCCGCGCGGGACCTCGTTCGCCGACCGCGTCGACGTACCGGACGATGCCCCCATACAGGACAAGATGCTCGCGTATCTCGGAAGACGACCCTAGGAGCCTCCCGCGCGTTTATGATCGTCTGGCTCATATAGAGCGGGGGAGGGACCGGCCCGTTGATCCCGCCGCAACCACCACGCAACCCGTGGCAGGTGCGAAACCCGGACGGATGAGCAGAGGTCTCGACAAGCGAGCCTTCCCGTCCGGGGAGGCTCTTTCATTTTTGGACGGGAGGAACGCGAGTGGCGATCCAGACGACGGTGGTGGGGGCCTACCCGAAGCCGCCCGCAGAGGGCGGGACCTTCACCGTGCGCAAGACCCTGCACGCGCTGGAGAAGGGCAAGGCGACCGAGGACGACCTGCGCGCCGCTCGCGAGGCCCTCGTCCGCGAGGTCATAGCGGAGCAGGAGGCCGCGGGAGTAGACATCGTCACCGACGGCCACGTCTTCTGGGACGACATCGTCACACCGTTCGCCCGGCACATGAGCGGGTTCGAGACCGGCGGGCTGATCCGCTTCTTCGACAACAACGTCTACTACCGGCGCCCGGTGTGCACCGGCCCGGTGGAATGGCGGGGCCCGACGTCGGTCGAACGGTGGCAGTTCGCCTCGTCGGTGGCGTCGGCCCCGGTGAAGGCCGTCATCCCGGGACCCGTCACGTTCGCGCACCTCTCGCTCGACGAGCACTACGGAGACCACGAGCGGTTCGTGACGGACGTTGCCCGCGTGCTCGCGCAGGAAGCCGCCGAGCTGGCCGCGGCCGGCGTCCGCTACCTGCAGATCGACGAGCCCGCGCTGCTGGGCGCGCCGGAGGAGCTCGCGCTGGCGCGCATCGCCCTCGAGCAGATCGTCGCGGAGGCATCCGGTGCCGAGGTGACGGTCGCCACGTACTTCGGCGACGCGAAGCGTCTCGGCGCGGAGCTCTTCACGCTGCCGGTCGACGGGTTCGGCCTCGACCTGATCTCGGGGCCCGAGAGCCTGAACCTCGTCGCCGACCTGCCCGAGGGCAAGAAGCTGCAGGCGGGGGTCGTCGACTCCCGCAACACGAAGCTCGAGGACCTGCAGGCCCTGGTCGTCGAGATCGGGACGCTGGCCGAGCAGGTCGGGCCGGAGGACCTGAGGGTATCGCCGAGCGCGAGCCTCGAGTTCCTTCCCCGCGAGAAGGCGCGAGCGAAGCTGAGCCGCCTGGCCGAGGCCGTGAGAAAGGTAGGGAGCTGAGATGAGCGTCGACCTCGCAGGGCCGGGCCTCTGGACCACGTCGGTCGGGAGCCTGCCGAAGCCGTCGTACATAACGCAGGCGCGCAGCCGCTACGCGCGCGGCGAGATCGACCGCGAGGAGCTCCGCGAGCTCGAGCGGAAGGCGACGGCGGAGTGGATCGCGTTCCAGGACGAGATCGACACCGACCTCGTCGTCGACGGCGAGCAGTACCGCGGCGACATGGTCGCGTTCTTCGCCGAGGAGCTGCCGGGGCTCGAGATCGGGGGCCTCGTGAGGTCCTACGGCAACCGCTACTACCGGAAGCCGATCGCGACCGGGCCGGTCGGGCGCGAGCATCCGGTGACCGTCGACTGGTGGGAGTACGCGCAGTCGCTCACGTCCAAGCCCGTGAAGGGCATGCTCACCGGGCCGTACACGATCTGCGACTGGTCGTTCAACGAGCACTACGCGACGCGTCGCGACTTCGTCCTCGACCTCGCCAAGGTGATCCGGGACGAGGCCCTCGACCTCGAGCGGGCCGGCGCGAAGTTCATCCAGATCGACGAGCCCGCGGCGTCCACGCGCATGGACGAGCTCGACCTGGTCATCGAGTCGATGGCGATCGTGACCGAGCCGCTGAGCGCGCACACGATCACGCACATCTGCTACGGCGACTTCCACAGGGCGTACCCGAAGATGCTCGACATCCCGGTCGACCAGATCGACCTGGAGTTCGCGAACTCGGACTACTCGCTGCTGGACGAGATCGCCGAGAACCCGTTCACGAAGTACATCGGGCTCGGCATCTCGGACGTCCACACGCACACGATCGAGCCGGTCGAGGAGATGGCCGAGGGCCTGCGCCGTTCGCTGAAGCTCCTGCCCCCGGAGAAGGTCTTCGTGGACCCCGACTGCGGCCTGAAGACCCGCACGGAAGACGAGGCCAAGGCGAAGCTGCGCAACATCAAGGCAGCAGTCGACGAGGTGCGCAAGGAGCTCTAGCCCATCGCAGCGTTGGCCTTGACGGCCGCCGCCGGCTAGCGCGGCCTCCGGGGGACTGTCTCGTCGTAGTGGACCTGGGGCCTGCCCCGTTCTGCCCGAACGGGAACGAGCACAAGGCCCGGTCCGGGGATGGGGACCGGGCCTTGTGCTGCTTCTTCTTGCTCTACGCCCGAGGCACCTGCCTGGTAACAGGCGGGAGGAGGCTCCTGCCTACCCTCTGCGCTTGGGCGGGTTCTCGACGCTCGAGTCCCAGTAGACGGGCTGGTCGACGTCGCTGGTCACGAGCTCGGCGATCGTCCAGTTGACGGTCTTCGAGAACCTCGACGCCCGGATCCCGAAGGGGGTGTGGGAGATCGTGTTACCCGAGAGGTAGATGTCGGCCTTGTCGACGTTCCACATGTTGATGCCGGACACCGAGTCCCAGCTCTGCGTCACCGCCGCCGCCGGGTCCTCCGTCTCGGGAGCGGCGATCGTGTTGTCGAAGATCCTCATCGTCACGTCCACCGCCTGGCCGACGTCGATCCCGTTGCGCGAGCTGAACGTCGTCGTCAGGTCGTTCGAGGGCTGCAGGACGATCTCGTTCCCGAAGATCTCGACGAGGCCGCGTCCGGTCGCCTTGTGGAGCCTGTCCTTGGCGTTGAACACGTCCACGTAGAGCCCGGAGCCGACCAGCTTGTTGTCGTGCATGAAGACCTTCGTGTAGTGGACGTGCGGGTCGTTCAGGCTCTCCTCCGTCTCGGACGCCGCGGTCCGGTCGTTCGCGGAGTGGGCGGTGTCGAGGTAGGCGAGCGCGTAGTAGTAGTCCGAGTAGATCGTGTTCCCGTAGATGTGGACCTGGTGGTAGCGGACCGTGTGGTCCATCGTCTCGTGGTCGTGCGACTCCGGGGCCGCGCCGTGGTAGTGGCTGGTCTCGTCGAAGCCGGAGCTGTGGTGGTGACCGTGCAGCCGGGCATCCATGTACCCGTAGATGGTGTTGTTACGGAACACCGATCCGTTGAAGCCGTCGAAGTTCACCGCGCGGCCGTCGAAGAACGGGAGACGCATCTGGTCCTCCGAGCCGACGTCGTTGTTCTGGAAGGCCCCGTCGAAGTGACGGAGCTGCCCCACGACGCCGAAGGTGTTGTTCTCGATGACGCCGCTCGTCGGATCGCCCGTGCGCTTCCGGTTCTGGTTCACGCGCAGGTCGCCGACCTCGTTGTTCCGGACCTCGATACCTCCGCCGATCCAGTCCAGCGTGAGGTCGTCGACGAGGTTGTCCCGGACCACGACGTGGGCGTCAGTGTCCTTGATCTCGATCCGGGAGACGTCCCAGTTCGAGATGACGAACGGGTTACGAGCGGTCCCGGTGCCCGACCGCACGCCGTTCGACGGGTTGAAGTCCTTCATCTCGTCGATGAAGATGCTGTCGCGGGTCTGCTTGGGGCGGTCGCCCGAGCTCCTGGAAGCGGCTCCCGCGGCCGAGGGGAACAGCATCACCATCAGCAGCAGCGCTACCCCGCCTGCGAGGTACGTCTTGCGGGTCGTCATGGACCGCATCTCCTCCTCCTCCTTCTGCTCGCCCTACTCGCCGCCTGCCCCTTTTGCGTGGTTTGGGGCCGTTCCTACTCCGTCTACGCCCGTGCAGGGGCGAGGTAACCGGGCAGTAGGGTGGGGCCAGCGCGGGGGAGCCTGCCCGGCCGGAAGGCCGTGGGGGCTGAGAGGGCTTCGGCCGACCCCTCGAACCTGATCGGGCTCGTACCTGCGAAGGGAGACGCAACCGTGGCAGGCGTCATGGAACGGATCGAGTCGATCCCGGACTGGGGCATCGATCCCGTCCCCCAGGATCGCCGCACCCTCTCGGGATTCGACCTGGCAGTGCTGTGGGGCGACCTCGGGATCGGCCTCCTGGTCCTCGTGACCGGCGCGCTGCTCGTGCCCGGGCTCGGCTTCGCGGCGGCCGCGGCCGCGATCCTCCTAGGCTCACTAATAGGAGTGGCCCTGCTCGCCTTGGCCGGGGCCGCGGGGGCCGAGCACGGCGTGACCTCGATGGTGCTGTTCCGCCCCGTCCTCGGAGTCAGGGGCTCCTGGATCCCCAGCGCGCTCAACGCCCTGCAGCTGATCGGCTGGACGGCCGTCGAGCTGTGGGCGATGTCGTTCGTCGCGGACCTCGTGTCGAGCCGCGTCTTCGGGTGGTCCTCACGCCCGCTGTGGCTCGCGATCGCCGCGGTGGTCTGTACCGCGCTCGCGCTGTGGGGGCCGGTCGGCGTCACGCGGGTGTGGATGGAGAGGTTCGCGGCGTGGATGGCCGCCGCGGTCTGCGTCGTCGTGACGGTCGCGGTCCTCACGACGGACGGCCTGTGGGACGCGCTGGCGCGCCCGGGGACGGGCGGGTTCCCGACGTTCGGGCTCGCGCTGGATCTCGTGATCGCGATGCCGGTGTCGTGGCTCCCTCTGGTCGCGGACTACACGCGCTTCGGCAGGAGGCCGCGCTCCGCGTTCGGCGGTACGTTCGGCGGCTATCTCTTCGCGAACGTGTGGCTCTACCTATTGGGCGCGCTGCTCGTGCTCGGTGCGGGGGCCGAGCCGTCGCCCGCGGGGATAGCGACCGGCGTGCTCGCGGTCGCGGGAGGATCCGTCGCGGGACTATTGTTCCTCGCGGGCCTCCTCGCGGGGGAGACCGACGAAGCGTTCGCCGACGTCTACTCGGGCGCGCTCAGCCTCCGCAACATCTTCCCGGGCCTGTCGCGCACGACCGCGACGCTCGCGATCGCCGGCGTGTCGCTCGTGCTCGCCGCGTGGCTGACGATGGAGCGGTACGAGAGCTTCCTGTTCCTTCTGGGTTCCGTGTTCATCCCGTTGTTCGGGATCCTCGTCGCCGACCACTTCGTCAAGCGCCGGCGCCGCATCGTCGTCGAAGACCTGTACCGGGAAGGCGGACGCTACTGGTACTCGAGCGGCGTCCGAACGAGCGCGTTGCTCCCGTGGCTCGCGGGATTCGTCCTCTACCATTGGATCGCGCCGACCGGTCCGGGTTGGTGGCTGGAATGGACGGAGGGCCTGCTGGGTACGCCCCTGTCGGTGCGCTGGCCGTGGTTGAGCGCGTCGCTGCCCGCTTTCGCAGTCGCGTTCGCGGCCACGTTGTTGCTGCGCGCTCCCAGAAGTCAGCGGGACGGCGAGGATGCCTCGACTATCATGACGCCCGGCTAAGCCGGGCAAACGATCACGGAGAGAAGGAAGCGGATGCGAATCGAAGCGACGTGCGACACGTGCGAACGGACGTTCTTGTTGAGCCAGATCGGCCCCGAGTCCGACGCCCCGGGTCGCTGTCCCTTCTGCGGGGCCCGTTTCGCACGTCACTACTCGACCGTGCTGGCGGAGACCGTGCGGGAGGCGGAGAACGCGGCCCAGCGTTTCGTGGCGGTCCTCGGCCGTCTCCAATCCATCGAAACCGGCTTCGACATCCACTTCGAGCGCATGCTGAAGTCCCTCGACGAGTCGGTCCGCTCACACGCCCGGCAACCGACCGGCTGACGCCGGCGGGATGACCCCCACCCGCGGCATCCTCGTCGTCACCGACGACCCGTCTCTGCGGCGCGAGGCCGAGCTCGCCTTCCCCACCGACTTCGACGTGGTCGTCGTGCGCGACGCGCGCGAAGGGTGGCGCGAGCTGAGTGCCTGGACCCCTGCCGTGGTGGTCGTCGACCTACTGGCCGGCAGCGCGGGAGGCTACGGGCTGGGCCGCGACATGTCGCAGGACCGGCGCCTCGCGAAAGTCCCGATCCTGATGTTGCTCGACCGGCCTCAAGACGGATGGCTCGCGCGACAAGCGGGCGCGAAAGCCTTCAGGACCAAGCCGATCGACACGACGGAGCTCGCCGCGAGCGCCCTCGATCTGGTGGGGGGCAGCGCAAAGTAGCAGGTCAGCGCTATTGCGCCCTCTAAATTACATGCTTAGAATCACAACAATGTGATTCGGGGGCATGTTCCGGAGCCCGGTGCAGGTGCGTGTGACGGAAGTCGTCGGGAACGCAAGGGCGCGTGACGAACGACGGGCAGCGCTGAAGGCATCGCGAACCGGGGCCGCCTCTCGGATCCCCACGGGGAGGACAGAGAGGAAAGGTCGGGGGCAATGCAACGCATCACGACGAAGCTTCTTCAACCCGTCGAATGGCAGACGCACGCGCGCTGTACGGAGGCCGACCCCGAGATCTTCTTCCCGGAGCGCGGTGGATCGTCGAAGGCCGCGCGCGCGGTGTGCTCGCAATGCGAGGTGCGCGCGCAGTGCCTCGAGTACGCGTTGAACAACAAAGAGCAGTTCGGTATCTGGGGCGGTACGTCCGAGAGAGAACGTCGCCGGTTGCGCAAGGATCGCATTCTGCGACGGCTCCGCGCGGTGTCGTAACCCTACGCGTTCCCGGAAATGCTTGCACGTTCGTGATTTATCGTGCCTAATAACGGGTGATGCGCGTTCGTACGCGCATTAGTTGTATGCGGTATCGGTTGGAAATGGTTCCGGACGATCGCAGGAAGCGCGTTCATCCGGAAGGGGCCGACGGGACACAAGTCTCGTCTGAAGCAAGAATGGGAGGTGCCGGGGTTGGCTGCAAAGAAGACGACTGGAAGGAAGAAGTCGACTGGTCGCAAGTCGACAGGTGCACGGAAGTCGACACGCCGCACGACGGCGCGTGCGACGGGAGCACGCAAGAGCACCGGTCGTAAGAAGACAGCCGCCAGGAAGTCCACCGGCGGCCGGAAGAAGACGACCGGCCGTAAGAAGGCCACGGGCCGTAAGAAGACCACCGGTCGCAAGAAGACCGCAGCACGCGGTCGCAGGAAGACCACGGCAGCACGCGGTCGGAAGAAGACGACCGGTCGCAGGAAGACCACGGGTCGGAAGAAGACCACGGGTCGCAAGAAGGCCACCGGCCGGAAGAAGACGACGGGCCGCAAGAAGACTGCGGGCCGCAAGAAGACTGCGGGCCGCAGGAAGACCACGGGTCGCAAGAAGACCACGGGTCGCAAGAAGGCTGCGGGCCGCAGGAAGAAGACGACGCGGAGGTCAACCTCCCGCTAGCGAACGTTCCAGCGAGCGGCCCGGCTTGATCAAGAGCCGGGCCGCTTCCGCGTCCGGGTCCGGCAGGTACCGCTCGGGCGGGACGCCGACGAGCTCCGTCCCGTGCACGCCGGCGCCGGCCTCCGCGGCGAGCGCGGCCACCTCGTCGTAGACACGGTCGACACCCGCGCGCCCCGGGTCCGTCAGGTTCATCGAGACCTGCGCGAGCCCGTCGCCGACCTCGAGACCCAGCGCGCGGACACCGGGCCGATCCCGGACCACCGCGGCGATCCTCCGCGCGATGGCGCCGTCACATCGAAGCCACACGTTGAACGCGATCAGCACCCCCCTCGCACCGACGCACACGACACCGCGGCGCGGGTCGATCGGGAGCGCCCCGAAGTCGGGCGTCACGTGACGTTCGACCAGACCCGCGAGCCCTCCTCTCCGGAGGTCCGGAAGGTGCTCGTGCTCCGGACGCGTCGCGGCATATCCGTAGAGATATACGGGGAGCCGCGCCTCGTCCCAGATCGCCGCGCCGGCCGCGCGGGCGACCGCGACGACGTCGGAGACCGGATGCGTGTCCACGACGAACGGGCAGACGTCGAGGCCCCCGAGCCGCGGGTGCACACCCTCGTGACGTGTCAGATCGATCGTCTTCGCCGCCTCGGCAGCGAGCGCGGCCATCGCGTCGACGAGTGCGGCCGCACCTCCGAACGCGGTGATCACGCTCCGGTTGTGGACGCCGTCGGAATGGACGTCGAGGACCCTCACACCCGCGCTCTTCACGGACTCCGCCAGACGCGCCAGCGCGTCCGCGTCGCGTCCTTCCGAGACGTTGGGGACCGCAACCACCGACATGGGGCGCTACCGTAGAGGAGATGACCGAGTACGGGTACAGCGTCGAGGTGCCGCAGGGTTACGACGAGGCGGTGGTCCGGGCGCGGATGGCGTTGAGGGCACACGGGTTCTCGATCCTCTCCGAGATGCACGTCGGGGGGCTGCTCGGGCCGCAGGCGGGCGACGAGCGCCAGTACCTGTTCATGGGCGTGTGGAACGGCGCGCTGAGCCAGCGGAGGCTCGACGAGGAGCTGCAGGTCGCGGTGCACCTGCCCTGCAACGTGGTCGTCCAGGAAGCGGGGTCCGCGGCTCTCGTTGCCGCGCTCGATCCCGCCGACGCGGCCCAGGATCCCGAGTCGTCGCCCGCGATCCTCGAAGAGGCCCGGGACGCTCTCGCGCTCGTCCTGCAGGCCGTCGCCGAGCCGGAGCCGGCGTAACGGCCGTGGCACGGTCGACCGGGCTCAAGCCGATCGTCGAGGGGTTCCTCGGCCGTCTCGACGAGGTAGTCGAGCGATCCGCCCGCGCGATCTGGGAAGCGGTTCCCTCGTACGAGAGGTCCGGCGGCCCGCTGCTCGACGACGTGCGGCAGTCCGTGCGGGAGAACGTCGAGACCCTGGCGAAGGTGCTGAGCGCCGGACGCACGATCCGGGCCGACGAGCTGGAGGGCATCGAGCGGGTGGGCGCGCGCCGCGCCGAGGCCGGAATCCCGCTAGACGACGTGCTGCACGCGTACCGCACCGTGTCGCGCGTCTGCTGGGACGTGCTCGCCGACGAGTGCCGGCGCTACGAAGGCGACGCCCTCGAGCCCGCTATCGAGCTCGCCGAGGCGGTGCTCGCGTACACCGACCAGATCTCGACCGCCGTCGCGGAGGCGTACGCCCGGGCACAGCGCGCGATCGTGCGGGAGCAGGAGGGAGCGCGGCGCGAGTTCCTCGCCGACGTCCTCTACGGGACGGACGCGTCGCCGGAGGACATCCTCGCCCGCGCCCACAGCTTCGGGTACGACCTCTCGCTCAACTACGTCGCGCTCGTGGGGCGCGGCCCGGAAGACGACGGGCGCAAGGAGGCGACGGTCCTGTCCGCGGTCGCCGGCATCGCGTCGTTCGTCAGCGCGGACCCGATCGTGCTCCAGAAGGGCGAGCAGACCATTGCCTTGTTGCCGGCGGAGCCGTTCGCGGAGCCGAGCGTCGCGCCGTACAAGCTCGTCGCGGAGCTCGGCGGCGGGTGGCGCTTCGGCGTCGGCGGGCCGAAGCCCGGCCTAGAGGGGATCCGGCGCGCCTACCTCGAGGCGCGCGAGGCACTCGAGATAGGGACCGCGCTGGGGCTCGACGAGCAGGTCTTTCTCTTCGACGACCTCCTCCTGTACCACTTCCTCCGCATCGAGCCTCCTCTCGTCGAGCGCTTCGTCGACCAGATGCTCGGCCCCCTCGTCGAGTACGACGCCAAACGAAAAGGCGAGCTGATAAAGACGTTGGAGGCCTACTTCGACGCGGACGCGAGCGTCAAGCTCGCGGGCGAGGCGCTGTTCGCCCACCCCCACACCGTCACGTACCGGTTGAAGCAGATCGAGAAGCTCACCGGCTGGTCGCTGCGCGAGCCCGAGGACAAGCTGCGGCTGCAGCTCGCGTTGCGGGCGCACAGGCTCTCGTCGGCCCGGTCCGAGCCGCCTGCTAACCTGCCCTGATCAGGGGCTTCCCCGCGCTGCGGCGCGTCCTCGGAGGGCCCCCACCTGGACCCTCTATCAGGAAGTGAGACGAGTGCCCAAGCGAGTTCTGATCATTGGATGGGACGGCGTCGACTGGAAGATCCTCCAGCCGATGCTCGACGCCGGAGAGCTGCCGAACCTCGCGGCTTTGATCGAGCGCGGGGCCTACGGCGACTGCCTGTCCACGGTCCCGTCGCACTCGTGGTGCGCGTGGCCCTCTTTCATGACCGGGCTGAACCCCGCGGGGCACGCCGTATTCGACATCCTCGAGCACAAGCCGGGGGCGTCGAAGCGGTTTCCCGTCACCTACAAGTCGATCAAGGACCGCACGATCTTCGAGGACTTCACCGATGCGGACCGCACGTCGCTCGCGGTCAACATCCCGCTGACGTTCCCGCCGCCCCTGATCAAGGGAAAAGTGATCGGCGGCGGTGTGCTCCCCGCGAGCCGGTCGTACACGCACCCGGTCGAGCTGCAGGAAGAGCTCGACCGCAACGCCCCGTTCCCCGTCAACGGAATGAGCTGGACGACCTTCCGCAACCGCCCCGAGGCCTTCCTCGAGGAGTGCGCGGAGATCACCGCCAAGCGCCAGAGGTCGTTCGAGTATCTGATGGACACGACGGAGTGGGACTTCGGCGTCCTCGTCTACGTCTCGACCGACCGCATCCAGCACTGTCTGATGGAGTACATCCACCCGGAACACCCCGCCTACCCGGAGATGAAGGAGACCGGCGTCGCGAAGCAGTGCCGCGCCGTCTACCAGCAGCTCGACGATGGCCTCGCGCGGCTGCTCGAGCGTACGACCGACGACGATCTCGTGATCTTCATGTCCGACCACGGCCACCAGGCGTGCACGCGCGCGGTGACGATGGACCGGGTGCTGCACCACCTCGGCTACCTCGAGTTCGGACGCGGGTCGTTCGCCTTCAACCTGATCCGCTGGGGGCCGGGCCGCCGCATCGCACGCCGCATCTACGACCTGTTGAAGCTGCACGGCCGGATCTCGATCCCCGCGTCGCCGATCGAGTGGTCGAAGACGAAGGCGTACACGAGCGTGGTATCGACCGGCGAGGGCGTGTCGGTGAACCTGAAGGGCCGCGAGCCCGGGGGCACCGTCGACCCGAAGGACTACGAGAAGGTGCGCGAGGACCTCAAGGCGCAGCTCGAAGCGTTCCGGGATCCCGGCAACGGCAAGCCCCCGATCTCGAAGATCTACCGTAAGGAGGAGATCCTCCACGGCCAGTTCCTCGACACGGCCCCCGACCTCCTGTTGGTCCCGGCCCCCTTCTATTCGCTCACGCACGCGAAGGGCATGGTCGAGGAGGCGGACTGGATGTCGGGCGACCACCGGCTCGAGGGCGTGATCGTCGCCACAGGCCCGGAGGTGACGCCGGGGCCGCTGAAGGAGACCGCGGAGCTGATCGACCTCGGACCGACGGCGATGGCGGCGCTGGGAGTGCCGAGCGCGATCCCGCGCGACGGAAAGGTGCTCCACGGCCTCGTGGGGCCGGACGCCACGCTCGAGGTCCGGATGGACGGTTCCGCGGCACGCGCCGGCACCGTCGACGAGTCCGGCCTGAACCCCGACGAAGAAGGAGAGATCGAGGACCACCTGCGTGGCCTCGGTTACGTCGAATAGCTGGCAAGAAACGAGGAGGCCGTCTTGCGCGCACGCAGGTCTTGTCTATCGGTGCCGGGCTCGAGCCCGAAGATGCTGGCGAAGGGGCCGACGCTCCCCGCCGACATGGTGTTCATGGACCTCGAGGACTCCGTCGCTCCGCTCGCGAAGGAGGAGGCGCGCGGCAACGTCGTCGACGCGCTTAAGAACAACGACTGGGGCGGCAAGACCGTCGTCGTCCGCATCAACTCGATCGACACCCAGTGGGCGGCCGACGATCTGAAGACGGTCGTCGAGGCCGCCGGGACGTATCTCGACTGCATCATGATCCCCAAGGTCCAGAGCGCCGACGAGGTCAAGTTCGTCGACCACCTGCTGCGCATGATCGAGACGAACGTGGGGCTCGACGAGCGCATCGGCATCGAGGCGCAGATCGAGACCGCCACGGGGCTCAAGAACGTCTACGACATCGCGCACGCCTCCGACCGCATGGAGACGCTGATCTTCGGGCCGGCCGACATGAGCGCGTCGCTCGGCCTCCCCACGGTCACCGCGGGCCTGCCGATGCCCGGTTACCCGGGCGACCACTGGCACTGGGTGCTCGAGACGATCCTCGTGGCGGCCCGCGACGCCGGCCTGCAGGCGATCGACGGGCCCTACCTCCTCATCAAGGACCTCGACGGGTTCCGCGAGATGGCGATGCGGGCGCGTGCGCTCGGCTACGACGGCAAGTGGGCGCTGCACCCCGGTCAGATCGACGTCCTGAACGAGGTGTTCACTCCCACCCAGGAGGAGTACGACAAGGCCGAGGCCCTGCTCGACGCCTACAAGCACGCGACCGAGGTGGACCGGCGCGGCGCGGTGATGTTCGGCAACGAGATGATCGACGAGGCGTCGCGGAAGATGGCGGTCCAGTTCGCCGAGCGCGGCCGCGCCGCCGGCATGAGGCGGTCCGCGCAGTGATCGAGCTCACCGACGTCCAGAAGACGATCGTCGAGACGGTCCGCGACTTCGTCGAGAACGAGGTCATCCCCGTGGCCGACGAGATGGAGCACCGTGACGAGTTCCCCGAGAAGATCGTCGAGGGGATGAAGGAGATCGGGCTGTTCGGCCTCACGGTGCCCGAGGAGTACGGGGGCATCGGCGAGTCGCTCACCACGTATGCGCTCACGGTCGTCGAGCTCGCACGCGGGTGGATGAGCCTCTCCGGCGTCCTGAACACGCACTTCATGGGCTGCTACCTCATCGACAAGTTCGGAACCCAGGAGCAGAAGGAGAGCTATCTCCCGCGCATGGCGACCGGCGAGATGCGCGCGGCCCTCGCGATGAGCGAGCCCGAAGCCGGATCCGACGTGCAGGCGATCCGCACGAAGGCGATCCGCGACGGCGACCACTACGTCGTGAACGGTCAGAAGATGTGGCTGACGAACGGGCTGCGCTCGAGCCTCGTGATGACGCTCGTGAAGACCGATCCCGAGACCGACCCGCCGCACCGCGGCATGAGTATGCTGATAGTCGAGAAGGAACCCGGCGTCGCGCAGCCCGCGCCGGGACTCGACGTCGGCAAGAACATCGAGAAGCTCGGCTACAAGGGTGTCGAGACGACCGAGATGACCTTCTCCGATTTCCGCATCCCCGTGTCATCGCTATTGGGGAGCGAAGAGGGGCACGGCTTCCGCCAGGTCCTCGACGGGATCGAGGTGGGCCGCGTCAACGTCGCGGCGCGCGCTGTCGGCGTCTCGACGCGCGCGTTCGAAGAAGCGATCCGCTACAGCCAGGAACGCAAGGCATTCGGGAAACAGATCTCCGGTCACCAGGCGATCCAAATCCATCTGGCGGAGATGGGCACGACGCTGGAGGCCGCGCGGCTGATGATGCTCCAGGCCGCGGTGAAGAAGTCGGCGGGGGAGCGATCGGACCTCGAAGCAGGCATGGCGAAGCTGTTCGCGTCCGAGGCCTGCAACGAGATCACGCTCAAGGCCCTCAGGGTTCACGGTGGGTACGGATATTCCAAAGAGTTCACTATTGAGAGGCTTTACCGCGATGCACCTTTCCTGCTGATAGGAGAGGGAACGTCCGAAATCCAAAAAACGGTCATAGCGCGCAGACTTCTCGAAAAGTACAAAATCTAACAAGAATTTCCAGAAAATCGCGGAAATAAGGGTTTACAGCGCCGCTCCGTAGTGACATAACTACGTCCTGTGCACTAGTCCAAACGGGGGACAGGACGTAGACATTGCGAACTAGTAGGTACGCAGCCCTCCACTCGACTGCCGAGCCCCGACTGTCTCTCGCCCGCGCTCGCCTTGCCGAGGTCCTCGACTCCCATCGCGACGAGATCGTCGCGTCGTGGGTCGAGACGGCGGGCAAGGACGCCCGAGTGCGGTGGCCCGACATCGAGCGCTACCTCCGGTCGCTCGTCGCGGGCCTGAAGGAGGTCTTCCGCGAGGACGACTGGTCGCTCGCGCAAACGATCGTCGACGGCCTCGCGGAACGGCGTGCTCGGACGGGCGAGAGGCTCGACCAGGCGGTACAGCGCGCGCTGGTAGCGGGTCGTCACGCGGTGCGCAGGTGGTTCGTCAACGGCGACCAGGAGCTGTGCGACGATCTCCTCCTGGATTCCCTGCACGAGTGCGTGTTCCGTTTCTCGGAGTCGTTCCAGGGGATCCACCTCGAGTCCGAGGACCAGCGCGTGCAGAGCCGCATCATCAAGTCGCTCGTTATGGCGCTGGAGGCGCGCGATCCGTACACGAAAGGCCACTCGATCTCGGTCGCGCTGCTCTCGCAGAAGATCGCGCAGCACGTCGACCCGACGATGGACTCGGACCGCGTGTACCTCGCCGGGCTGCTGCACGACGTCGGCAAGGTCGGCATCCCCGACAGCATCCTGCTCAAGGAAGGGCCGCTCAACGAGGACGAGTGGGAGGTCATGCGCTCGCACCCCGCAAAGGGTGCGGACATCTTGAGCCCGATCAGGCTCTACCCGGACGTCGTGGCCGGCGTGTACTCGCATCACGAGAACTACGACGGCTCGGGTTATCCGACCGGCGCCTCCGGCGACGACATCCCGCCGATCGGTCGCATCATCCGCGTGGTCGACAGCTTCGACGCGATGACGACCACCCGCGTGTTCCGAAAGAGCCGCTCGATGGACGACGCGCTGGAGGAGCTGATGCGCCGCCGCGCGGTCTACTACGACCCGGACATAGTCGACTCGCTGGTCGAGATCGTGGAGACACCGGGCATCATGCGCGAGCTGGGCCTCGCGTCCCTTCAGATAGAGATGGGCGAAGCCGCGGTCTAGTCGAGGTCGCCGGGCTCGATCCTTTCGAGGCGGCGGTCGCGAACGAGCTTGTGGCCCGTCAGGTGCTCGAGCGTGTCCGGCTCGTCCATGCCCTCGGCGACGAGGCCGTTGAGATCCCGCAGCGAGACGATGCCGACGACCTTGCCCCCGGAGTCGACGACCGGGAGGTGCCGGAACCACTTGTCGAACATGATGTGAGCGGCCTCGCGGACGCTGAGATCGGAGCCGACCGTGACGACGTCGGGCGTCATCACATCCCTCAGGCTGACGGTCTTGGGATCGTGACCCTCGCCGACCGTGCGCAGGAGGTCCCGCTCCGTGACTATGCCGATGAGGTTCCGTTCCTCCATGACCAGGAGCGACCCCGTCTGCTGCTGCCACATCTTCGCCGACGCCTCCGCAAGCGTGTCGTCGGGGGCGTCGGTCAACGTCGCTTCCGTCATGATGTCTGAGACCTTCACGCCGCTGATTCTAGACTGCCCCGGTGCAACTCGGGCTAGCGCTTCCCCATTACGACACGAGCTACCGCAACGAGCCCGTGTCGTGGCCGGCGGTGCGCGAGTGCGCGCTTGCCGCGGAGCGCTCCGGATACTCGTCCGTCTGGGTGTCGGACCACCTGTTCCTCGACTGGGGCAAGTACGGGGGGCCGACCACTCCGCAGGCATCGCTCGAGTGCTGGACGACGATGACGGCGCTCGCGGCCGCGACCAAGTCTCTGAGGGTGGGCTCGCTGACGCTCTGCAACGACCTTCGCAACCCGGCTCTCCTGGCGAAGATGGCGGCGAGCCTCGACTTGCTCTCCGGGGGACGGCTCGAGGTCGGCCTCGGCGCCGGCTGGTACGAGCCGGAGTACCGCGCCGCCGGGATCGAGTTCGACCCCGCCGGGACGAGGATCCGCCGCCTCGGCGAGGCCGTCGAGATCCTCGGTCGTCTGCTCGCGGGCGAGGAGCTCACGTTCGACGGTGACCACTACCAGGTGCAGGAGGCGATCTGCCTCCCGCGCCCCGTGCAGACGCCGCGTCCGCCGGTGTGGGTCGGCGGGAAGGGTAACCTCCTGCTGAGGACCGCGGCCCGCGTCGCGGACGGTTGGAACTTCTCGTGGATCGGCTCGTTCGAGACCTACGCGGGGCGAGCTCAGGCCGCCGACCGGGCCTGCGAGGCGGCGGGGAGGGACCCGGCGACGCTGACGCGGTCCGTCGGTGCCTACGTGCTCGCCGGCCGCGACGAAGCGGACCTCAGGGCCCGGTTCGAGCGGCTGATCGGGAGAACGCCCGAGGGCGTTTTCCCCGACCGAACGAAGGGCAGTGCCGTATCCTGGGAGGAGTTCCGGAGGGACCACGTCACCGGGACGGTGGGCGAGGTCACGGACCGGCTCGGCCGGTTGGCGGACCTCGGTGTGCGTGAGGTGATCGTCACCGCAGGCGCGCTGCCGTTCCAGGTCGCGGACCCCGAGGACGTCGAGCTCCTTGGGACCGAGGTCGCGCCGGCGCTGCGGTCGCAGCCGGCGGGGGCCGGCGAAACGGCATAGAAGACAAGATCGGAGGCGTCTGAATGAACCTGGGCCCGGGAGAGCTGATCCCCATCCTTCTCATCCTGCTGCTGCTGTTCGGCGCGACGAGGCTGCCGAAGCTCGCGCGCTCGATGGGACAGGCCGGCAAGGAGTTCAAGGACGGTCTGAAGGAGGGCTACAAGGAGGAGCCGGTCGAAGGCCCCTGCCCGTTCTGCGGCGTCGAGGTGGCGGCCGACTCGAAGTTCTGTCCCGGCTGCGCCAAGCCCGCGGACGACATCATCGCGGAGAGGGCGAAGCAGACGCCGAAGAGCGCCTGAGCGGCGCGCCGCTCAGCCCGGCGTCATCACCACCTTCATCGCCTCGCGCGCGGCGAACAGCTCGTAGCCCTTGACCGCGTCCTCCAACGGAAGCCGGTGCGTGATCATCGCCGCGGGATCGAACGCACCGCGCGTCACGGCGTCGAGCGCGGCGTCCCAGTGCGACTGCACGTTCGCCATCCCCGCGAACCTCACCTGCAGCCCGCGGACCCACGCGATCCCCATCGGCAGGTCGTAGCGCTCCGCGCCGTACACACCCACCACGACGATGCGCCCGCCGTCGCGCGCGCACCGCAGCGCGGCCTTGAACGCGGGACCCGCGCCGACGGCTTCGACCACCACGTCTGCGAGATCGCCGGTGAGCGACTCGACGGCGCCGGCGGCGTCACCGTCCAGGGGAACGGCCGCGTCGAGCGCGTACACCTTGCGTGCGAAGTCCACCCGTGTCTGGTCGGTGTCGAGGACGACGGGGCGCGCTCCCACGGCACGCGCCGCCAGCGCGCAGAAGACCCCGACGGGCCCGCCCCCGATGACGGCCACGGTCTCGCCGATGTCGGCCTCGCCCAGCGAGGTCGCGTAGAACCCGGTCGCGAGGATGTCACCGGCGAACAGCACGCGCTCCTCCTCGGCGTCGTCCATGCCCCCGCGCAGCCGCTTCAGGTTTACGTCCGCGAGCGGCACGCGCACGTACTCCGCCTGCGCGCCGTCGAGATCTCCGGCCAGCGAGCCCAGGCCGAGTGCCCGGCGCTTGTCGCAGAAGTTGAACCGCCCCCTCGTGCAGGCGGAGCACTCGCCGCAGGCGATCAGGAACGAGCCCAGCACGTGGTCGCCCTCCCGCACCGAGGCGACCTCGGCCCCGGTCTCCCAGACCGGGCCGGTGAACTCGTGCCCGATCACGGAGCCCGGACGCATCCCGGGGGTCTTCCCGTCGAGGAGGTGGAGGTCGGAACCGCAGATGGACGTGCGCCTCACCTGGACGATCGCGTCGCCGGGCTCGTCGATCCGGGGCGCCGGCACGTCCTCCACGGAGACGCGACCCTCGCCTGCGAACACGACGGCTCTCATCTACGCGTGGAATCGGAGGACATTGCCCGACGTTACTTGGAGTCAGACGCGGCCAGAGGGGGAACAACCAGAGCATGCTCCCGGTGACGATCTATTCGACGACGTGGTGCGGCCACTGCCGCCGCCTCAAGCGGCAGCTCGACGAAGCCGGGATCCGCTACGACGAGATCGACATCGACGAGCACGAGCAGTACGCGGACCTGATCGCGGCGGCGACCGGCGGCTACCGCACGGTCCCCACGCTGCAGGTGGGCCGGCACCTGCTCGTCAACCCGACGGTCTCCCAGGTCCAGGCCGCTCTCCTGCCGGCTCCGGCGAATTAGTCACTATTGTAAGGTAGATACATGTCTAACTTCCGGGAGCTGTACCTCAAGGCGCGCGCCGAGGTCGGCGAGGTCACGCCCCAGCAGGTGAAGGAGGGGCTCGTCTCCGGCGGGCACCCCGTGCTGCTCGACGTCCGGGAGGACGAAGAGGTCGAGCAGGGCATGGTCCCGGGGGCCCGGCACCTCGCCCGGGCCCACTTCGAGAGCAAGGTCGAAGACGTCGTCCCGGACAAGGACGCGGAGGTCGTCGTCTATTGCGCCTCGGGCGTCCGCAGCGTGTTCGCCGCGCGGACGCTGGCCGAGCTCGGCTACACGAACGCCGTTTCGATGGCAGGCGGGTTCGTCCGCTGGCGGGACCTCGGCTACGACTTCGTGATCCCCCGGACGCTGGATGCCGAGCAGCGCGACCGGTACTCGCGGCACCTGATCCTTCCCGAGGTCGGCGAGCGGGGGCAGCAGAGGCTCCTCGAGTCGAAGGTCCTGTGCATCGGCGCGGGCGGGCTCGGCAGCCCCGCGCTCCTCTATCTCGCCGCCGCCGGCGTCGGCACGATCGGCATCGTCGACTCGGACGTCGTCGAGGTGAACAACCTCCAGCGGCAGGTCATCCACGACACGGCCAAGGTCGGGCAGCTCAAGGCGGAGTCGGCGAGGGAGGCGATCAACCGGCTGAACCCCGACGTGCAGGTCGAGGTCCACCCCTTCCGCATCGACGCGACGAACGCGCGGGACCTCGTCGCGCGCTACGACGTCGTCGTCGACGGCTGTGACAACTTCGACACGCGCTACGTCGTCAACGACGCCGCGGTCGAGCTCCGGGTGCCCGTCATCCACGGCTCGATCTTCCGGTTCGAGGGCATGGCGTCGACGTTCGTCCCGTTCGAAGGCCCCTGCTACCGGTGCCTGTATCCGGAGGCGCCTCCTGCCGAGCTCGCCCCTACCTGAAGCGAGGCCGGTGTCCTGGGCGTGCTCCCGGGAATCGTCGGATCGCTTCAGGCGAACGAGGCGCTGAAGCTGTTGGCCGGCTACGGGCAGCCGCTGGTTGGGCGCCTGCTCACGTTCGACGCGCAGTCGACGACCTTCGGCGAGGTCAAGGTCCGCCGCGATCCCTCCTGCCCCGCGTGTGGACGGGGTGTCCAGGGGGAAGCGGCCCGGCCAGACAGGATGGAGGCAGGAACGGTCGCGGGCTAGGCGAACCCTTCTCCCACGACCAAAACGGCGGAAATGGGACGGAGGAAGGCCTTGAAGCGCGCTGGGATTGTGCTCGCCGCCGCGGCCCTCTTTACGTCGCTGATGCCGGTGACCGGCGCCGCCGGGAAGGTCCCGGTCCGCGACCTCGGCGGCGACGCCACGGTGATCGCGGTCATCGACTCCGCGTTCAGCCCATACCACTGGGACTTCCTCGCGTCGCAGATGCCGCAGGCGAAGGACTCGAACCCCGCGAACGACCTGCCGCTGACGGCATCGCCGGACACGTGGCTCGACGGGTTCCCGGGCACGGGCGCGTTCGACTCCTACAACCGCCTCGACCTGGCGCTCGAGGAGTCGGACCCCGACGCTCAGCTCGCCGCGCTCGACGCCGCCGACCAGACGAAGTGGGACGCGGTCAAGCCGTCCTCCGCGGAGGAGATCAACTACTACTGGATGCCGGGGACGAAGGTCGTCGGCGCGCTCGACTTCGGCGGCAACCAGATCCACGGCGACTCCGGCCAGCACGGGATGGGCACGACGAGCGTCTCGGTCGGTAACCTCCACGGGACCTGTCCCGAGTGCCTGCTCGTGTTCATCAGCTACTCCGGCCGGGCGTCGGGCGAGGCGGCGATCGAGTGGGCCATGGCCCAGCCGTGGATCGACGCGATCTCGAACTCCTACGGCTTCTCGGCGGCGTACCGCGACCGCGTCTACTCGGGGTCCAACACCCAGGCCCAGCGGCGGGCGAGCGAGCGCGGACAGACGATCTTCTTCTCCGCCGGCAACGGCCAGGCCAACGACTTCGCGGTCCCGAACACGACCACGTTCTCCTCGCAGGAAGGGCCCGACTGGATCGTGACGGTCGGCGCGGTGGCACCGGGGACGCACGCGTCGTACTCCGGCCACGGGAAGCCGGCGGACGTCGCGGGGATCGGGTCGCAGTATCCGGCGTCGTACGGCGCGGCTACCGTGTCCGGTACGGGCGAAGGCGGGTTCGGCGGCACGTCGAACGCGACCCCGACGATCGCCGGCACCTACGGCCGCGCGCTGTACTTGTCGCGCGCGGACCTGCCCGGCCCGTCGCGGATCCAGCGCAACGGCGTCGTCGCGACCGGGGGCCGGTTCCGGTGCGGGAAGGCGCGGCCGGGCTGCGAGCTCGGCGACTCGAAGCTCACCGCCGTCGAGCTGCGCAACCGGCTCTTCAAAGGCGCGGTCCACTCGGAGGCGGGTACTACTGTCTCTTCTCTCGGGGTCGGCAACTTCGGTCCCGTCGGGGAGGAGGAGTTCCTCAACGAAGGCCACGGCAGCTACTACGCGCGCGAGACCGGGAAGGTCCGCGAGTGGCTCGAGGAGTTCGACCGGGTCATGGGTCCGCTGGAGGGCCGCGCGAAGGAGCTGAAACGCCCCGCCGGCGAGCGCGAATGGATGATCGTCGACTCCTACTGCCGTCAGGCGCTGTGGGGCAACTGGCGCGGCGGGTACTTCCTACCGGGCAAGACGGAGCTACCGGGCGACGACCCCGAGTACCCGATCCGCTCCTCGTGGGAGCGGTCGTGCGCGTACCTCGCGCCCCCCGGCATCTGATCCCCACTTGAAGATCGCGGTCCTCGCGGACACGCACACGAGCGGATCCTCTCGAACGGTCCCACCGGGTGCGTGGCCGTACCTGGAATCCGCCGACCACATCCTGCACGCGGGTGACGTCTGCGACCCCGTGCTGCTCGACGAGCTCCGCGCGCTGGCACCCGTCACCGTCGTGATGGGTAACTGCGACGGCTTCGACGTGAGGGACTGGGGCGCGACCGACACCGCGGAGGTCGAGCTGGGCGGGGTCCGCATCGGGATGGTCCACGACGCGGGACCGCGCGAGCGCCGGAGGCCGCGTCTGCGCAAGCTGTTCCCGGATGCACGCGCCGTGGTGTTCGGCCATTCGCACATCCCCTGGAACGAGGACGCCGAGGGCCTGCTGCTGTTCAACCCCGGGAGCGCGACGTGGAAACGCCGCGCGCCGTTCACGTCGATGGGCCTGCTGTGGATAGAAGACGGCGCCGTCGAGGGAGAGATCTTCCCGGTGTGACGTAAGGAGCAGGCCGCCCACCCAGCCTGGGGATTGCCTGGCGGCAGTACCGGGCGGGCGGCCTGCGGTTCGTGCTCGTCGCTAGGGGTTCTGCCGCGGCGGGGGGTCCCCTTTAGACCGAATGCGCCAGAACGCGCGATTACTCTTGGACAAGATGTCGGTTGAAAGAGCCCCAATCGGTGCTGTAAGCGACTACCAGCTGGCCACGATTGGCCACCTCGTAGAGAGACTGGCTCCGCGCTTCGACGACCTCGTCGAGCGGATGATGACGGCGTACGCGTCGCGGATCCCCAGCTACGCCGCCGCCGGTCCGGAGCAGGCGGCGGACTTCCGGGAGGGCGCCCGAGCGAGCGTCTTCGCCGGCCTCGCGATCCTGAAGGGGTCGGTGTCGGCCGAGTCCCTGTCGGACCCGCTCGCCGACATCGGGCGCCGCCGGGCCCGGCAGGGGATCCCTCTGCACGACGTCCTCCTCGCGTTCCAGGTAGGGGCCAGGACCGTGTGGGAGGCGTTGCTGGACGAGGTACCCCAGGACGCCGCCGAGCGGGCGGAGCTAGTCACCGCGCTCATGGGCGCGCTGCTCGACCTCACGCAGGCCGCGACGACCATCGTGTCCGCGGCCTACGTCGCGGAGTCCGAGGCGCTGCTCGCCGACGAGGAGGTCGACCTGCAGGTGATCGTCGAGGTCCTGTCGGGCGCGCGCTCGTCCGACCCGCACCTCGCCGAACGCGCGGAGCGGCGGGCGATCGACCTCGACGCGATCTCGTGGTGCGTCGCGCGCTGCGTTCCCGAGGACGAGCTCGGGCAGTGCGTGCGGGACCTGCGCCGGAACCTTCCCGATGCAGCCGTCGGACGGCTCGACGACGCCGTGGTCGCGTTCGTCGCCGGCGACCGGCCCCCGAAGGTGCGCGACATGAACGAGCTCGGGATCGCGTCGGCGGGGGACACGGCCGAGGGCTCGCGACGCGCCCGGGCCGCGGCGAAGGTAGCGGCTTACTTCGGACAAGACGCGGTGAGCTACGACGAGGTCGTGCCGCTCGCGGCCGTGCTCGACGCGCCGGACGCCGACCGCGCCGCGTTCGTGGAGGCACACCTCGGCGCGCTGCTGCGCGACGCGCGCGGTGAGGACCTCGTCGCGTCGCTGGACGCGTACTACCGCCACGGCTCGATCGCGACCGCGGCCCGCGCCCTGTTCGTCCACCGTCACACGCTCGAGTACCGGCTGAAGAGGATCGAGGATCTCGTCGAGGGAGATCTCTCCGACCCGATCACCAAGCTGTTGATGCAGCTCGCGCTCGTGCTCCGCCCGGGCGCGACCGCGGCCCGTTAGCCGGCTTCCACCACGCGTTCCATCCAGGCGAACGGATCGCGGATCTCGTCGTACGACGGCAGGTTGTCG
>WUUC01207514.1_pt1 | contig 25447 bp, 21 predicted proteins | sample 6278441 | NCBI WGS metagenome assembly WUUC01 (sample SAMN13675441, study PRJNA597444) | soil metagenome | isolation source: soil | place: USA: Washington | collected 2017-10 | reverse complement strand
TTCTCGAGCTGGACGAGCTCGTCAGTCGCCGGCTGACGCTGGACGAGCTGCCGGACGCGTTCGACCGGCTGCGGGCGGGCAACGTCTGCCGACAGCTGGTGGTGTTCGGCGGAAAGCAGAGAGGCTGATGATCAACCATGTGAAGCTGTTCGTCGGCGACGTCGTCGGAAGCAGAGCGTTCTAAAAGCAGGCGCTCCAGCCGCTCGGCTATCGCGTCCTGCTCGAGCGCGTTCCGGGAGTCGTGGGCATGGGCTGATGGCAACAGCGTCGAGGCCGTGTGCCATGACCCGGTCGGCTAGCCATCGCCGCAGAAGCGAAGTGCGGCCACGGCCAGCGCTTGGGCCCCGCTGACCAGGTCTGCGACGGCCACGCTCTCGTCGATCGTGTGCGCCAGCGCGAGCTCCCCGGGGCCGAAGCAGATCGACGGCGTCTCGCCGAAGCGGGTGAAGGTGGCGCCGTCGTGCCAGGAGTCCATCCCCGTGACCCGACCGGGCCTGCCCACGTCGGCTCCGGCGGCCAGGGCGGTCTCGACGATCGGGTGATCCGGGGGCACCTCCGAGGATGGGACCTCGGGAGCCCACTCGAGCATGAGCGGGTTCTCCGAGAGCCAGTCGTCCTCCCGCGCGGCGACCTCCAGCCAGTCGACGATCTCCTGCTCCACCTTGGAGCCCCAGCCGTTCTCGTCTGCGTGCGCGGGCAGGTAGGCGACGTGGTAGACGATGCGGCAGGAGCTCGGGTAGCTCACCATCCACTCTCCGCCCGAGATCACGGTGGGCACGACGTCGCCGGGCGAAAGATGCGGATGGTGGTGGTCGCGGCGGGCTCGCCATTCCTCCTCGAACCTGCGCAGTGCATTTATCACGATCTGGGCCTTCTCGATCGCATTCACGGCGCCCCCTTCGCGCCAGTGGGGCTGCCCGACGCCGGCGTGACCCGGTCGGCCAGGCACCGTGATCGTCGGCATGAGGCTCCCGCGGCAGGCGACCCAGGCGTCCAGGCCGGAGGGCTCGGTGACCAGCCCGGCATCGGCGCTTACCCCCCGGGCGACGGCGGCGAGGCCGCCGATCCCGGTCGACTCCTCATCCGTGACCGTGCAGACCATCAAGTCGCCGGCGAGGCGGAGCCCGAGCGAAGCGAGGATCTCCGCGGCGAAGGTCATCGCCGCGACGCCGCCTTTCATGTCGCACGAGCCGCGTCCATAGAGCCGTCCTTCGCGCACGTCGGCGAGGTGCGGGTCGCTCGACCAGCGCTCGCGCGGCTCCACGGAGACGACGTCGATGTGCCCGTTCAGGAGGAGGCTCCGGCCCCCGCCGGTGCCGGGAAACCGGGCCGCCAGCTGCGGTCGCCCGTCGAAGCGAACGCCCGGAGGCGCCAGGGGGCTTCCGGCCACGTCCTCGGGCGCGGGCTCCCAGAGGTCGACTTCGGCGCCGGCCTTGCGGAGGCGAGTCGCGAGATACTCCTGAAGGAGCGCTTCGTCCCGGGCCGGCACGTCGGGCTCGCGCGCGGTCGTGTCGAAGCTGATCAGGTCGCTCGTCAGCTTCACAAGCTCGTCCGAGCGCCGCTCGACCTCATCGACGACGCGCTGCTCGCTCGCGCTCAGGCTCACCGCTACGAGCCGGCCGCGACGATCGCCCGGCGCCGGGCTGTGTCCACGATCTCGGCGGGCGAGCCGCCGGGACCCACCTCGTCGTACACCCCGCGCGCCGCTTCGTAGAGAGGCTGTGTTCCCGCTCCGAGCCGGGGCAGCTCGTCCAGCTGATCGAGCGCCTTCGTCGCGGCGAGCGCCTCCATCGCCAGGATCGTCTCGAGCTCCCGGAGCGAGCGGCGGGCATAGGAGACGGCGGTCGGCGCCAGCGTGTGGTGATCCTCGACGCCGATCGCAGAAGGGCACTCGAGCGTCACCGGTGCGGCGAGATGCTTGAGCTCGACGAGGGCGAGCATCGGGGTCACGAAGGTGACGTTCGGGAGCCGGTCGAGCGGGGAGGGGCTGGCCTCCTTCTCGGCCGTCGACTTGAAGTCAGGGCTCACCTGCCGGCCGGGAGCAAAGACATGACGGATCCGCCGCTCGGAGATCATGCCCGTGTGCGCGAGCCCGACCCTGAGCGCCTCGAACGCGAGGGCGAGGACCATCGGGTGGAAGTTGCCGTTCGAGAGCATCGTGTCCTGCTCGACGGAGGCAAGCGGGTTGTCGTCGATCGCGTTCAGCTCGATCTCGACCGCCTCTCTCGCGGCCGTGATCTGGTCTCGGAGAGCCCCGTGCACCTGGGGGACGACCCTGAACGAGAGCGGGTCCTGGACGGAGAGGGCACTGTCGGGATCCTCGAGGTAGCTCCCGGAGAGGAGCTCCCGTACGTGTCGCGCCGCCTCGATCTGGCCCGGGAACGGCTTTGCCCGCGCGACCTCGTCGTCGAACGGGCTCAGGTTGCCGGAGGCGGCCTCGAGCGCGAGCGCCGCCGTCATGTCTGCAAGCCTCGCGACCCGCTCCGCCTCGAGCACCGTCAGCGCCCCGACTCCAATGGACGCGCCGTTCGCGCTGACCATCGCGAGCCCGTCCTTCGGCTGGAGCTCGTAGGGCTCGATCCCGGCCCGGGCGAGGGCTTCGCCGCCCGGCAGGATCTCGCCGTTCACACGTGCCTGGCCTCGTCCGATCGCGACGTCCGCGATCATCGCCATGTGGCCGATGTCGGAGGCCCCGATCGACCCGTTCTCACCGACGATCGGGTGCACGCCTGCGTTCAGCATCCGGACGAGCTGCTCGAGTGCCCCCGGGGTCGCGCCAGACCCGCCTTGCGCCAGACCGGCAGCGCGGGTGAACATGAGTGCGCGCACCTGCTCGTCGGGCAGAGGCTCCCCGGTCGCGCCGGCGCGCTCGAAGACGATGCGGCGCTGGTAGTCGATCAGCGTGTCGAGTGGAGCGGTCTGATCCTTCCACGGCCCTAGGCCGGTGTTGAGGCCGTAGACGGGCTTCCCGCGCTCGAGCGCCCGCTCCACGACCTCGCGACTGGCCCGAACCCGGGCCCACACTGAGTCGTCGACCTCGACCTCCGCCCGCTCGAGTGCCACCCGTGCGAGATCCTCGACGGTGACCGGGTCCGACGTGAGAGCGACGCGCTGGGCGCTCAACTCGGGCTGGCGATCCTCACGCAGCGCTCGAAGGCACGGGTTCTTCCGAGACACGCTGCGGAGGCGGAGCCACCTGCAGGCGGCGAAGCTCGTCGATCGGGATGTGGCAGCGCATGAAGTGCCCGGGCTCGACCTCTGCCAGCGGAGGCTCTTCCGTGTCGCAGATCGGGCCGACCCTGCGGGGGCAGCGCGTGTGGAAGACGCAGCCGGAAGGAGGTTCTGCCGCGCTCGGGATGTCGCCCTCCAGGCGGATGCGTGGCCGCTCCTCGCCCTCGATCGTCGGGATAGCGGAGAGGAGGGCCTCGGTATACGGGTGGTGCGGCCCGTCGAAGACGCGCTCGGCGCCTCCGACCTCCATCAGGCGGCCGAGATAGAGAACGGCGATCCTGTCGGACAGGTAGCGGACGACGCCGAGGTCGTGCGAGATGAAGATGTAGGAAGTCTGCTCGTCCCGCTGGAGCTCCCCGAGCAGGTTCAGGATCGCCGCCTGGACGGAGACGTCGAGGGCGGATGTCGGCTCGTCGCAGACCACGATCCTCGGATTGCCGGCAAACGCCCGGGCGATCGCGACCCGCTGCTTCAGCCCGCCCGAAAGCGAGGCGGGGCGCACGGACAGGTAGCGATCGTCGAGTCGGACCGACCGCGTCAGCGCGACCATGCGGTCGTCGCGCTTGCGCCCGCGCAGTCCCGCCAGCCGTTCGAGCGCCCGCCCGACGATGCGCTTCACGGCATGCCGCTGGTTCAGGGCCTGGTCGGGGTTTTGGAAGACGATCTGGATCGCGCGGATGTCGTCTCGGGAGCGCTTGCCCGTGGTGCCGGGGAGATCGTGGTCGTCGAGCTGGAGCATGGAGTCCGCGTCCGGCTTGGTGATCCCGAGGAGGACGCGCGCGAAGGTCGTCTTGCCGCTGCCGGACTCACCGACGAGCCCGAGTGTCTCACCGGGCCAGAGCTCCAGGGACACCCCCGAGAGCGCGTGGATCTGGCTGATCCCCTGGCGGAACGTCTTCGAGACCTCCGAGGCCCGGAGCACGGGCGCGACGGAGGGATCGCGCAGGACCGCGGGCAGGTCCTCCGGAGTCTGGCGAGGGATGTCCTGTGCCTGCTCGTGGTAGAAGCACCGGGTGATGTGGCCGCCGGCGAGCGGTATGGGCGGCGGCGGCTCGGTGCGGCAGCGGTCGTCGGCGAGTGGGCACCGGTCGGCGAACACGCAGCCGGGGAGGTGGGCGCCGGGTGGGGGAAGGAAGCCGGGGATCGAGTCGAGGCGCCCCTGGTCCTTCCGCATCCCTCCTCGCGGGATGCAGCGGAGGAGACCGACGGTGTACGGGTGGTGCGGATCGTCGAAGAGCGCCCTCGCAGGGCCTTCCTCCACGAGCGAGCCGGCGTAAAGGACGCCGACGCGATCGCACATCTTCGAGATGACGCCGAGGTTGTGGGAGATGAACAGGACGCTGGCCCCGAACTCCTGCCGGAGGTTCGCGACGAGGTCGAGCACCTCCGCCTCGACGGTGGCGTCGAGGCCGGTGGTGGGCTCGTCGAGGATCAGAAGCGTCGGATCGGAGGCGAGCGCCATCGCGATAACCACGCGCTGCTGCATGCCCCCGGACAGCTGGTGCGGGTAGCGCTGCATGACGGACCCGGCGTCTGCGATCTGCACCTTGCGGAGCATCTCCTCGGCTCGCTCGAGCGCTTCCTTCCGCTCCCCGCCCAGAACCTCGAACACCTCGGCGATCTGGCGTCCGACGCGGATCGAGGGGTTGAGAGCCCGGCCGGGATCCTGGTAGACCATCGAGACCGCTTTCGCGCGCATCTCGCGAAGCTCGGCCCGTGAGAGCGTGAGCAGGTCTCGGCCGTCGATGAGCACGCGACCGTCCCTGATCCTGCCGTTTCGGGCCAGGTGGCGGACGATCGCGAACGCGACCGTCGACTTCCCACATCCCGACTCGCCGACCAGGCCGTAGCTCTCGCCCTTCGCGACCGAGAACGAGATGCCGCGCAGCACCTGTCGCTCCCGCCCCCTGACGCGGTAGGCCACATCGAGATCGACGACGTCGAGCGCGTTCGACTGGCTGGCGCTCATCGCTCCAGCACCGACTGGACGCCGTCGGCGATCAGGTTCACGCCGACCACCAGGGTCGCGATCGCGAGAGCGGGGAAGAGCGCCGTCCACCAGAAGCCGCCTCCGATGAGTCCGTAGGACTCCGCGATCTGCAGGCCCCAGTCCGGCGTCGGGGGCTGAATTCCGAAGCCGAGGAAAGAGAGCGTGGCGACGGTGAAGATCGCGTATCCGAGACGCACGGTGAACTCGACGATAACGGGCGGGAGGACGTTCGGGAGGATCTCGACGAACAGGATGTAAGGCGCTCGTTCTCCCCGCAACTTCGCTGCGGAGACATACTCGAGCTCACGCTCCGACAGCACGGCAGAGCGAACAGTGCGTGCGATCAGCGGGGTGAAGACGAGGCCGATGACGACGATCACGGTGTAGTTCGAGGGGCCGAGCGCGGTCAGCGCGAGCAGCGCCACGATCACGATCGGAAGGGCGAAGAAGGCCTCGACCACCCGGGAGATCACCTCGTCGACGATCCCCCTGAAGTAGCCCATCACGAGCCCGAGGCCGGTGCCCGCGACCGTCCCGAGGATGGTGGCCAGGAGAGCGACGGCGATGATGTCGCGCGAGCCGACGAGGACGCGCGAGAAGATGTCTCGGCCGAGGGCGTCGGTGCCGAAGAGATGGCTGCCCGCCGGTGCCTTCAGCGTCAGCGCCGAGTTGGTCTGAAGAGGATCGTGCGGCGCGATCAGGTTGCCGACGAGGGCGCAGAGGATCCAGAACCCGACGATGAGCATCCCGACGAGGAACGTCTTCGAGCGCAGGAGCGCGCGGAACGTCTCGCGCCGAGCCCTGCGGAGCTCGGAGGTGTCGACCGGGAGCGCACTTCCGGGCTCGACCGAGGGCGTCGTCGCGGTCACGACTCGGCCCTCGCGACACGGACGCGCGGGTTCAGGAGCGAGGTGAGGATGTCGGCGACGAGGGTCATCACGATGAAGATGATGCCGATGGTCAGGATCGCCGACTGGAGCATCGGGAAGTCCTTGCGCGTTGCGGCGTTGAAGATCAGGAGGCCCATCCCCTGGTAGTTGAAGATTCGCTCGATCACTACGAGCCCGCCCATCATGAAGCCGGCCTGGACGGCGATGACGGTGATCGTGGGTAGGAGCGAGTTGCGGAGAACGTGGCGCCCGAGCACGGTGCGCCAGGGAAGGCCCTTGAGGACGGCGGTGCGCGCATAGTCAGAATCGAGTGACGTGACGGTTCCCGCCCGTGCCATCCGGGCGATGTAGCCGAAGAGGACGGCGGTCAGGGCGAGGGCCGGCAAAAGGAGGTACCTGAGCCCCTCGAAGAAGCCGACGTCAGCGGGCGCGGAGGCGGTTACAGGCAGCAGCTCGAGCCAGATGCCGAAGACGAGGATCAGGACGATCGCCGTGACGAACTCGGGCACGACCGCCAGCGAGAGCCCGGCCACCGTGATCGTTCGATCGATGAGCCGTCCGACCTTCAGGGCGGCGATCACACCACCGAGGATGCTGACGGGAATGACGATGATGAGGGCGAAAGCGGCGAGCTGGAGCGAGTTGACCAGGGCGTCGCCGATGAAGCCTGACACCGGCGCGCTGAAGACGTAGGACGTGCCCATGTCACCGTGGACGAAGCCCGAGAGCCAGTCCCAGTAGCGGGTCAGGAGCGGCCGGTCGAAGCCGAGCTCGTGGTTCAGCTGGTCGACGGCGCCGCTGTCGGCGAACGGCCCGAGAATGGCCCGACCAGGGTTTCCCGGCAGGACCTGGGCGCCGGTGAACACGATGATGCTCAGGAGCCACAGGGTCACGATGGCGAGCGCGAAGCGGCGGGCAAGAAAAGTCAGCATCTTTGTCCCTCGTGGGTGCCCGGCTCGCGCCGGGCACCCAGGTGTCGGTTCTACGCCTTCGTTGCGCGGTCGACGAACAGGTGGTTGGTGGCCGTCGGCACTACTCCCGAGACGCCCTTCAGCGTCGGGGTAAGGATGTTGTAGAAGTAGGCGAAGATGATCGGCGTCTCCTCGAGCAGGAGCGTCTGGATGTTCCCGGCGATCTCCTGCTGCCGGCCGATGTCCGGCTCGCTGTAGAAGTCGTTCACGAGCCCGTCGTACTCGGAGTTCTTGAAGTGCGCCGCGTTCCAGACGCCGTCGGAGAGGAGCGGGGCGCCGAGGAGCACGTTCGGAACACCGCGGTGCCCGTAGTCGACGAGGCTCATGACCGAGTCGAGCCACGGCGACTTGCCGAAGACCGCGTCCCCGTAGTACGTCGACGGGTCCTGAATCAGGAGCTTGATGTCGATCCCGATCTCCTTGGCCGAGTTCTGCACGATCTGGGCGTACTGCGGCACCTCGCCCGTCTTGATCGCGTTCAGCTGCACGGAGAAGCCGCTCGGCACGCCCGCGTCGGCCAGGAGCTGCTTCGCCTGCTCGATGTCCCTCTCCCGCTGCGGAACGTCCTTGTTCGTCGCGGCGAAGACCGGGGCGAACGGGCTGTCGTTTCCGAGATCGCTGTAGCCCTCGAAGAGCCCTTCGACGATCCCCGGCCGATCGAGAGTGAGCGCGACCGCCCGCCGTACGCGGGCGTCGTTGAACGGCTCCTGGTCGCAGCGCATCGAGAGCTGGCGGTGGGTCGAGCCGTTGATCTTGATGATCTCGAAGTTGTCCTGGTCGTTGATGATCGCCCGGCCGTTCGCGATGTTGGTGGCGTCGAGAGCGTCGACCTGCTTTCCCTGCAGCATCAGAACCGCCGCCGCGGCGTCGTCGTAGAAGGTGATCTCGACACGGTCTGGGAGAGCCTTCTCGCCCCAGTAGTTCTCGTTGCGGACGAGGGACGCTCCGACCTTCGGCGTGTATGAGTCGAGCTTCCAGGGGCCGGTGCCGACCCAGGTCTTCTCCCAGTCGCCGTCGTAGTTCTCCGGGAGCATGATCGCGTTGTAGTTGTCCGAGGAGACGAGGTAGGGCCAGGAGCCATTCGGCGCCTCGAGCTCGAATACGACCGTCGTCTCGTCCGGCGCCGACACGCCGCCGCCGTTCAGGATGCCCTGAAAGACCGAGAGGGCGTTCGACTTGTTCTTCGGGTCAGCGAGCCGGTTGAACGTCGCCGCGACGTCCGCTGTCGTCATCGGCGTCTGGGCGTCGTCGTTGAACGTCACGCCCTGGCGGATTGTGAACGTCCAGACGGTGGCGTCTTCGTTCGCCTCCCAGCTTTCCGCGATCCTCGGCTGGAGCTCCGGGTCGCCGAGCGAGTAGGAGAGGTACTCGCCTGTCTGACCGTTCAGGTTGAGGCCGCCGGCGTCGGCGACCGTGACCGGATCGAGGCCCGAACTCGGCACCTGGAGGCCGAATTTGAAGGTCCCGCCGGCCTGGCCCTCGGGAGCCGATGTCGTTCCGCCCCCTGTTGGTTCGTCGTCAGAGCCTCCGCAGGCAGCCGCGAGCCAGCCGACGACCGGAATCGACATTCCGATGATGGTTCCGCGCCGGATGAAATCGCGCCGGGTGACCCTTCCCGCCACGTACTCGTCGATGAGATGGTTCTCGCGCTCGCCTTGCGTGCGCCGGAAGGCATCGACCTCTCGCTGCCGCTCACTCATCTCTCACACCTCTCCTTTTGTCGAGGGGCGCCGACTCATGACGCCGTGCGCTTCGTTATACGCCTGTCGCCGGAGACGGTCAACGGCGACGCGGCCTGGTTCTGTCAGTTTCGACGCGCTCGGGCGGCGCTTGTTGGCTTGCGTCCGGACGTGCACGGGCGCGTCTCCTATCCTTGACGGCAATGGCCAGACCCGCACCCTGGGAGAGCGAGTGGATCGAAAGCCCGCGCCGCGTGAGCGTCCGGTTCGGGGGGCAATGGCTGGCCTCCTCGACCCGCATGATGCTCCTGCGCCAGCATGGCTTCCTGCCCGTTTACTACTTCCCCGCCGGGGACGTCCGCGAGGATCTGCTCGTCCCGACGGACTACTTCACCGAGTCGCCCTACAAGGGGACGGCCACCTACTGGGACGTCGTCGGCGACCGCGTCGCCCCCTGCGCGGCCTGGAGCTATCTCGACCCGAAGCCGGGATCGCCGGACACGCGCGGCTACTACTCCTTCGACTGGCATTCGATGGACGCCTGGTACGAGGAGGCCGAGCGCCTGTACGTCCACGCGCGCGACCCGTATCTGCGCGCCGACGCCCTGCCGAGCAGGCGCCACGTGCAGATCCATGCAGGCGGGACTTGCGTCGCGGACACGAAGCGACCGGTGCTCCTCTTCGAAACCGGGTTCGTGACCAGGTACTACGTGCCGCCCGAGGACGTCCAAATGGATCTCCTTCAGCCGAGCAAGACGTTCACGCTGTGCCCTTACAAGGGCCGGGCGAGCTACTACCACCTGTCCACCGATGACGAGTTCCTCGATGACGTAGCCTGGCAATACCGCAAGCCTCTTCCGGACGTCGCAGCGGCGGCCGGCCACCTCTGCTTCTGGAACGAGCGGGCTGATACGACGATCGTGGTCGACGGCGAGCCGCTCGAGCCGCCGGTGACTCGCGAAGACGGCGACGGCGGCGAGCTGCTGGCGCCGATGCGGCGCTTCTTCGCTGTTTCGGCGCCGCAAAGCATGCAGGGTGGGGGCCCGGGCGAGCGGCAGCACGACTTTTCGCGGCCGAACCGTCGCGCCGAAGGCCCTCCGGACGACGTCATGGACCTCGCGGTCGAGCGGGCGGGCGGGCGCGCCGACGACTGGGTGGCGATCTAGATGCAGGCATCGGAGCGCTCGCTGACCACGTGGGGCGACGAAACCAAGTCGCTGGCCTTCGAGGCGAGCCCTCGCTCGGTTCGGGCGATGCTCGGCGGCGAGGCGGTCGCAAACTCGACCCGCGCCATGCTCCTGCACGAGATGGGATATCCGCCGGTGTACTACTTCCCGCTCGAGGACGTGCGCGCCGATCTCCTGCAGGAGACGGAGCACGAGGCGACGTGCCCGTACAAGGGAGTCGCGCGCTACTGGACGGTGGCGGTGGGCGACCGGCGGGAGGAGAACGCAGCCTGGAGCTACCCGCAGCCCCTTCCGAGCGCGCCTGATCTCAGCCGGTACGTGGCGTTCACGTGGGAGGCGATGGACGAGTGGTACGAGGAGGACGACCTGCTCGTCGGCGGCGCGCGGAACCCGTACCACCGCGTCGACGCCGTGTGGAGCGACCGACACGTGCGCGTCATCCTCGGCGGCGAGGTGGTAGCCGAGACGCGGAAACCGTGCCTCGTCTTCGAGACAGGTGTTCCGACTCGGTACTACCTCTCTCCCGACGACGTGCGCACCGAGCTGCTGACGCCGAGCGAAACCAGCACCGCGTGCCCGTACAAAGGGATGGCTTCGTACTGGTCTGCAACCGTCGGCGACCGGACTGTCGAGGACGTGGTCTGGAGCTATGAGGACCCACCTCCCGAGCAGCCGAAGCTCGCGGGGCTCCTGTGCTTCTGGCCGGAACGCGTGGACGCGATCGAAGTCGACGGGCGCCCGGCGGGCTAGCGATACTCGAGAGTCGTTCCGATGCCGCGCTCTACTGCCCGTTCGTAGAGCGCCTGGCCGACAGCGATGTCCGTCGTCGCGAGCCCGCGGTGCCAGAAGAGGATCGTCTCGTCGTCGCTCTCTCGCCCCGGCCTCTGGCCGGCGACGATCTCGCCGAGCTCGGCATGCAGGTTCTCCTCCGACAAGAGTCCCTGGTCGACATGTGCTCGCAGGCTCCCGAATCGGCCCTGACGGCACTGGCCCCAGTCGTCGACCACGATCTTGTCCATGATCGACGTGAGCGAAAGCTCGACGGCGCTCATCGTCCCGTAGGGCACGACGAGAGCACCAGGCTTGACCCACTCGGTGCGCAGGAGCGGCGCCGGCTCGGCGAGCCGGGTGGCCTCGACGACGATGTCCGCACCCTCGACCACCTCCTGCCAGGCCTGGGCCACGCGCACCGGCTTGCCGAGGGCCTGCTCGAGCGCGGATCCGAATGCCTCCCGGGACTCCCGACGGGCGCTGGTGACCCGGATCTCCTCGAAGTGAAACAGATCGTCGAGCATGGTCACGTTGGCAAACGCCGTCCCGCGGGCGCCGATGTGACCGAGGACGCGCGCCTCCTGCCGGGCCAGGTGGCGGGCCCCGAGCGCCGTCATCGCGCCGGTCCGCCGCTCGGTGATCTCGGTCGCGTCGAGGATTGCGCGCGGAACGCCGGTGCGCGGGTCGTACAGCGTCAGCAGGGCCAGCTCCGAGGGAAGGCCGAGCTTCCAGTTGTCCACGTAGTCTCCGACGACCTTCACCCCGGCCACGCCGAGAGGTGCGATGTAGGCCCTGAGCAGGTTGAAATGTCCTCGAAAGGCCGGGTCGGGCACGAGGTGCTCCCGGGGCTCGAGGACGACCTGGCCTTCGCCCTGAGCGCGCAGGCTGGCCTCAACCGCGGCGACCACGTCGGCGCTCGTGAGCGCGAGCTCGTCGACGTCCTCAGCCGAGATGAAGAGAATCTCGATCACGGCGACGTCTCCGGGAGCGGCACGGCTGCGGCCCGGCGCAGGAGCGCCGGCACTGCCCAGACGGAAATGGCGAGCGCCGTCAGTCCGACCCCGAGGTAGAGCGCGCGCAGGGGCACGAAAACCGCCAGTCCGCTTGCAACGAGGCTTCCGACCATCATCGACCCGAGTGCGATCGCGCGGCCGGTGATTCCCACTCGGGCTTGCAGGTGATCGGGCGCGAGCCGCTGCCGCTCTCCGATCAGCGACGTGACGCTGACCCAGATCGACAGGTTCAGTGCGGCGTATGCGACAAGGGCTCCCCAGAACCCGGGCGCGCCGGCGAGGCCCATCACCGCGAGCGCGCTGACCACGATGCTGGCGGCGATCAGGCGTAGGCCGCCGAAGCGACGCTCGAGGGCGCCGACGAAGAACCCGGCCGACAGGCCCATCGCGGCTCCGACTCCGAGGATCCAGCCGGTCTCCCGGGCGTCGAGATTCAGGTCTTCGCGGAGGAAGGGCACGATCAGTGCGAGCGCCCCGATCACGCTCAGGTACCAGAGCAGTTGTACCGACGTCAGCAGGCGCAGGAGCGGCGTGCGCAAGATCACCGCAATCCCTTCGCGAGCCGCGTCTCGGATCCGACCTTCGAGCTCGTGCCTCGGGGCGGCGAGGGGACGGCGGATCCGCCAGACGAGAATCGCCGCCACGGCGAACAGCGTGCTTTCTGCCGCGACCGCCGCTGCGGCTCCGAAAGCGGCGACCAGGATGCCGCCGAGAAACGGGCCCGCGATCGACCCGGCCGCCCACCCCGTCGAGAGAGCGGCCTGCGCCTGCACGAAGTTGGCCGAGCCAACCAGGTCCGCCACGGCTCCGAAGGAAGCCGCGTCCGCGTACGTGCGGCCGGTTCCGACCGCGAAGGCGCTTGCGAGGACGAGAGCCACGGGCGGGTGCGAAGCGAGCGCCCACAGTGGGACGGCTGCCGCGCACGTCATCTGCAGGGCGTGCGCACCGACCATGACCCGCTTCCGGGACCTCCGGTCGCCGGTGACGCCGGCCAGCAGCCCGAACAGCACGTATGGAAGCGTCCCAACCGCGAACACGAGTCCGGCCAAAGCCGGCCCGCCACCGCCGTCCAGGACGATCCAGGGAAGGGCCACGAACGCGAGCCCGATGGCGAAGTGGTCGCAGAATTGGGCTGCCACCAGGAGGCGGCCGTCAGCCGTGCGGAGCAGCGGGTTGACCTTCTGCAGGCGCACCTGGCCGCGAGCTTACGTGTCGGCTACCTTCCGCCCCGAATGGAAGACGTCACTTTCATCCTCACCGAGCACTCGTCGTTTCTCGACACGGCCCGCAAGGAACGGTACGAGGCGATCCGGGCCACCCTCGAAGAGATCGCCGGCCGGCGGGTCCGCTCTGTTCACTACTCCGATGTCGACCGGCTCGGCGGCGGCCCGGTCGTCCTGAGCGGCTCCGGGGCGCCGTGGGACCGGCACGATCCGGCGGAGCTCGAGCGACTTGGCGACGCCGTTCGCGCCGCGGAGGTACCGGTGCTGGGAATCTGCGCGGGGCTCCAGCTCCTGACCGGCTTCGCGGGCGGCCGTGTCGAACCCATGGCCGTGCAGGGTCGCTCGCCGGAGCGGGGGTATCTCGCGCTCGAGGTGCTCGACGACCGCGACCTCCTCGCCGGGCTGCCGGGCCAGGCGACCGTCTACCAGGACCACACCGATGAGATCGCGGAGCTGCCCTCGGACTTCCGCGTCCTCGCTCGCACGGCCGGCTGCGAGATCCAGGCGATCGCGGCCCCCGAGCGGCGCTGGTGGGGGACGCAGTTCCACCCCGAGCGCTTCGACCCCGAGCATCCCGACGGGCGGCGCGTGATCGAGAACTTCTTCGAGCTGGCGGGTCGGACCGGCTCGGTGGATTAGCCTCCGAGCCGATGGAGCCCGGCTCGATAGTCCTCTGGAACGCCCGCCTGGTCGACGGGAGAGGTGCAGAGGCGCGCGACGGGGTCACGGTCACCGTGACCGACGGCCGTATCGCCGTGGTCGGCGACGCGCGCGGGGACGCCCCGCCCGGCGCGCTCGACCTCGCCGGGAAGACCCTTATGCCGGCGCTGATCGATGCTCACGTACACCTCACGAGCAACGTCAGCCGCAGCCCCGGCTTCGGCCCACGTGAGCCGCTCAAGGGCGAAGCACCCCGCCCGCGCGAGCTCGGCTACTTCGTGCTCGCGATGGCAGCCCGCGCATTTCTGCGGGCGGGCATCACGACGGTGCGGGACGTCGGGAGCTTCGACCACGAGGGGCTCGTGCTCCGACAGGCGGTCGAGCTCGGCCTCCTCGATGGCCCTCGCATCCTCTGCTGCGGGAGCATCATCTCTACGACTGCACCCGGCGGGCTCATCTTCGGGACGATGTACAGGGAGGCTGACGGCCCGTGGGACATGCGTGCGGCGGTACGGGAGCAGCTCGCGGCCGGAGCGGACTTCGTGAAGCTGATGGCGACCGGCGCGCGTTCGGTCGAGTGGGAGGATCCCGAGCCGGCGCAGATGACGCGGGAGGAGCTGGCGGCGATCGTCGACGAGGCGCACCGGATGGGGCTGCGCGTGGCTGCCCACGCCGAGGGCCTGGACGGCGCCCGGCTCTCGATCGAGGAGGGGGTCGACACGGTGGAGCACGGGCTCTCGCTGCACAGGGAGCCCGAACTGCTCGCTCGCATGGCTGAGCGCGGGATTGTCCTCGTCCCGACGCTGAGCACCTTCCACGACCTCTCGGAGCGCTTCTCGCCGCAGTTCGTCCCGGCTCTCGTCGAGCAGGCGGTGCGCCAGCAAGACGAGGCGTACCGCACGCTCGTTGCCGCTCGAGAGGCGGGCGTGACCCTTGCGATGGGCTACGACAGTGGCCCGCCCGGCGCCAACGCGCTCGAGCTCGTCCGGATGGCCGAGGGTGGGCTTGGCGCGGCGGCCGCGATCAGAGCGGCGACCGAAGGTTCCGCACGGGCACTCGGGCTCACCGAGGTCGGGACGGTCGAGCGGTCCAAGCTGGCCGATCTCCTCGTGGTCGACGGCGATCCGCTGGCCGATGTTCGCGTGTTGACGGATCCCGAACGCATCTGGCTCGTACTGAAGGAAGGCAGGCCCGTCGCCGGCAAGGCCACCGAAGCCCGGCCGCTTACCGGCTCCTAGAGCTTCTCGGCGTAGGACTGGTTCTGGGCCTTCAGGCTCGGGTCCGAGCCGAGGAAGGCGTGCTTCGACATGTCCGCCGTGTAGCGGCTGGCCTCGGGCTCCCGGCCGAGCGCTTCCGCGAGGCTCCGGATGTGGTGCGGGCCGGCGCCGCAGCAGACCCCGAGATAGCGGATACCGAGGTCGTAGGCGTCCTTCCCGAACTCCGCCAGCTCGTAGCGATTGCATGTGAACGGGTCGAGGGCCGTGGGGAAAGGGCGGTCGTCCGGGAGGCAGTTGCAGTGGGGATCGCGGAGCGACTGGAAGCTCGGCGACTGCTCCGTCGTCCGGTACGGGACGGGAAGCGCGGCCACGTTGCCCTGCACGGTGTTCCGGATCCGCTCCAGGAGCGGCAGCATCGTGCGGGGCCCGCGGATGCAGTTCAGCCCGACCACGGCGGCGCCGGCGTCCTCGAGACGCTTGCAGGCGTCCTCCGGCGTCCAGCCGTCCCGCGTCTCGGGCTCCTGGTGGATCGCGAGCGTGATCACGGCCGGCACGCCCGTCTCCTTGATGACGTCAAGCGCGATCAGCGCCTCCTCGCCCCACGAGAACGTCTCTCCGATCACGAAGTCGACGCCCGCCTCGACCGCCCAGTCGACTTGCTCCCGGAACATGGCTCGGACAGCTGCGCGCGACTCATCGTCGGGCGCGAAAACGTTCGTGTTGCAGATATCGCCTGCGAAGAGGGCGCCGCTCTCGTCGGCGACTTCGCGGGCGAGCTCGAGCGCCTGGCGGTTCATCGGCTCGAGCAGCTCCTCCTTCCCGAGGATCCGAAGCTTCTCGCGATGAGCGTAGTAGGTGAAGGCCTCGACGACGTCCGAGCCCGCGTGCACGAACTCGCGATGGAGTCCCTTGACGAGCTCGGGGTGGTCCAGCACCACCTCGGGGACGAACGCGCCCGCCTGCAGGTAGCCGCGGCGCTCGAGCTCGAACAGGTAGCCCTCGGCGCAGATAACGGCACCCTGATCGAGGCGCTCGAGGAGCCCGGGGCCGCGAGTCGAGGCGCTCTCAGTCATCCCCGGCCACGATACAAGCCGCGCGCAGGGTCGAAGGGGAGAAGCTCTGGGGTCGAGCGCCCTTCCAGCACGAGGGGCGTGAGGGCCGCGGCCGACGCGGGTGCGAGCGTGACCCCGAGCATGCCGTGACCCGTTGCGACGAAGACGCTCTCGAGCGCCGGTGCTCGACCGATCAGCGGTAGCCCGTCGGCCGTCATCGGCCGGAGGCCTGCCCACTCGAGGAGCGCCGGCTCAGCACCTGGGCGCCAGTCCTCGAAATACGGGTCGACCGTGGACAGCATCGCCGCCAGCCGGCGGGGGTCGACCTCGTCGCTGGCTGACCCGAGCTCGAAGACGCCCGCGATCCGAACCGTGTCTTCGTAGGAGCTGATGCCGACCTTTGCCTCGGCGAGATAAAGCGCGTGGCGCGGACGGGTGTCGCCGCCCGCCAGCGTGACGCTGTACCCGCGCGCGCCGACGAGCGGCATGCGGACGCCGAGCCGAGCCAGGAGTGGGCTCGAGGTGGCTCCGGCAGCGACCACGACACGGTCGGCCGCGAAGGGGCCGGCGGCCGTCTCGATTCGGACACCTCCGTTGGCAGCCGTGAGGTCGTGTACTTCGATCTCCTCGCGGATCTCGACACCCTGCTCCGCCAGAGAGCTCGCGAGCCCCTGAGTCAGGCTCTCCGGGCGGACGTACCGGTCGATGACGGCCTGGACGCCGCCGGCCAGGCCGCTGGCCAGCCCCGGCTCGAGCGCCCGAGCCTCGTCGGGCCCCAGCTCGACGGTTTCGCCGGTGAACCCGAGCGTTCGAAGCCGACGGAAGAGATCTGTGTACGAGCTGAGGCCTGCCGTCGTCCTTCCGACGAGCAGGAGCCCCGACTGGTGCATCTCGAACCGGATGCCGCCGGCCGCATAGTCGTCGAAGAGCTCGAGCGTCCGGGCGTTCAGGCCGAGGAGCGCTTGCACTCCCTGCTCCCAGCGCTCCCGCGTCGCGCTGCGGCGAAAGCCGAGCAGCCAACGCAGGAACGTCGGGTCGAGGCTCGGGTGGATGACGAGCGGACCGCCGCCCCGGAGCATTCCCTTGAGGCCCTCACCGATGATCCCCGGACCCGGTAGTGGGTAGGAGAAACTCGGACAAACCCAGCCCGTGTTCCCGAGCGAGGCTCCCTGGGCAATGCGTCCGCGCTCCAGCACGGAGACTTCGGCGCCGGCGCGCCGAAGCTCGTAGGCGCAGCAGAGCCCGACCACCCCCGACCCGATCACGACGACCTTCACCGGGCCGGCTCAGAGCTCGCGGGCGTACTCCCGGTTCGACTCCTTCAGGCGCTCATCCGTCCCGTAGTACGCATGCTTCGACATGTCCGGGCTGTACCGGCTGGCCGGCGGCGTGCGCCCGAGCGCTTCCGCGAGGCTACGCGTGTAGTGCGGGGCGTTCCCACAGCAGATGCCGAGGTAGCGGACTCCGAGCTCGTACGCCGCGCGTCCGAACTCGGCGAGCTCGTAGCGGTTGCACGCGAGCGGCTCGAGCGCAGTCGGAAAGGGCCGACCGTCGGGGAGGTTCGGGGTGCCGGGATCCCGGAGGGCCTGGAAGGTGGGTTCTTCTTCGTGCGTCCGGTACGGCACAGGTAGCGCCGCCACGTGGCAGTCGACCGCCTCCCGGATGGGCCCGAGCACCGAGAGCATCGTCTCCGGGCCCCGCATGCAGTTGACGCCGACGACGTCCGCGCCTTGATCCTCGAGGCGCTTGCACGCGTCCGCGATCGTCAGGCCGTCGCGCGTGACTGGCTCACGGTGCACGGCCAGCGTCACCACCGCCGGCAGTCCCGCTGCCTTGACCGCCTCGAGCGCGAGGAGGGCCTCGCCGACGTGGGAGATCGTCTCGGCGATCACGAAGTCGACGCCCGCCTCGGCGGCCCAGCCGACCTGCTCCTCGAACATCTGACGGACCGCGCGGATGGAGTTTTCGTCGTCTGGGTCGAAGACGTTGGTGTTGCAGATGTCGCCCGCGAAAAGGGTGCCCGTCTCGCCGGCGACCTGCTTCGCGAGCGCGAGTGCCTGTCGGTTCAGAGGCTCGAGCAGTTCCTCCTTGCCGATGATCCGCAGCTTCTCGCGGTGGCCGTAGTACGTGAACGCCTCGACGACGTCCGAGCCGGCGTGGACGAACTCGCGATGCAGCCCCGAGACGAGCTCGGGATGGTCCAGCACCACCTCGGGCACGAACGCGCCTGCCTGCAGGTAACCGCGGCGCTCGAACTCGAACAGGTAGCCCTCGGCGCAGATGACTGGACCCTGCTCGAGGCGCTCCAGGAGGCCGGATCCGGCGGTAGGGCGATCCGTGGTCACGAGACTACGATAACGCCCGCGTGAGCTCCGCGAAGCGGCCGGAGCGGATGGAGTCCCGAACGGCTTCGAGGTCGGGCGGCACGGGGTCGCCGCGGCCCGAGAAGGCGACCCCCTCGCGAACGATCTCCCGGGCCCGGCCGGTCCCCCGGCCAAGCTTGCTCTCCCGGAGGTCGGCGGCCTGCGCGGCCAGCACGAGCTCGATGGCCGCGATCCGCTCCCCGAGCTCGACCATCTCCCGCAGCCGCCGGGCGCCGAGGGGGGCCATGGTCATCCGGTCTTCGATCCCCTCGGCGTGAGTCGTGCTCGCCAGCTCGTACGAGACTGGCTGAGCCAGGAGCCGCGCCTCCGCAGTGAGTGCCTGGCTCGCCACGCCGAACTCGGCCAGCGAGTCCTCGGCGAGGCCGCGCCGGGTCGCGAGTCCCTCCGGAAGCCCTGAGAGCGGGTAGTCCAGGAGCTTCACGAGGCGCTCGTTCGCGGAGGTCAGGACGGAGGCCAGGGTGAGCCGCAGGAAATCGACCGCGGCTGCGAGCGGCAGGACGTCGAAGTTTCCCACCGAGACGATCCGATCCTCGTCGGGGATGATGAGCGGATTCTCCTGCGAGGCGTTCAGCTCGATCGCGAGTTGCCCCTCGACGAAGTGGAGCGCGTCGCGCCCCGCGCCGTGGACCTGGGGAATGCACCGGAACGTGAGCGGGTCCTGAAGGTTCCGTGCCGTCCCCTCCGCCCAGAGGTAGCTGTCCGCGAGCAGCCCGCGCAAGCGCCCGAGCGTTTCCTGGAGCCCCGGATACGGCCGCACCTCGCCGATCCTCGGGTGGAGAACTGTCAGGTTGGCCGCGAAGGCCTCGAGGTCGAGGGCGGCGGCGACGTCGAGCGTGTCGAGGAGCCTGCGCGCGTCCGAGACGGCGAGCGTCGCGATCGAAGTCGAGAACGAGTTGCTGTTCACGAGGGCCAGGCTTTCCTTCGCCGCGGGCTGGAAGCCGTCGAGGAGGCCGTGGGCGAGGTCGGCCATGGACGCGAGGTCGGCCTGCCCCACTGAGCCGAGGATGCGAACCGAAGGAGCGGCGCCGTGGTCGTTCAGCTTTTCGACGACGCGTTCGGCGAGCTCGGGCCGGACCCCCACCGACCCGCGAGCGAAGCCGTTCACCAGGTGGAGCATGGCTCCGCGGACGATCTCCTCGGGCGCATAGGGACCCGATGCAACCAGGTGGTTCAGGATCAGCTTGCGGTTGAACTCCTCGAGATCTTCCGGGTCGACTTCGACCTTCTTCCGCACGCCGACCCCTGTCGTCAGCCCGTAAACCTTGTCTCGACGCTCGATCACCCGTTCCACCAGCTCGCGCGCCTCGCGCATGCCCGCGACGGCCTCTGCTGCGAGCTCCACCGGCTCTCGTTCCCGCGCGACGCGCACGAGCTCCTCGGTGGTCAGGCTCGATCCATCGAGGACGACCGTCATCCCCAGACCATCCTGGCCGTCTCGGCGATCGTCCTCAGCTTCGCCACCTCGTCGTCCTCCGAGATCGCGTTGCCGACCACCGAGGTGGCGAATCCGCATTGGGGCGAAAGGGCCAGGCGCTCGAGCGGAATGAACCTCGATGCCTCCTCGATCCGCTTCGCCAGGTCATCGACGGTCTCGCGGCGGGGCGTCTTGGTGGTGACCAGTCCGAGCACGACCACCTTGTCCTCGGGAACGGCAGCGAGCGGCTCGAAGCCCCCGGAGCGTTCGTCGTCGTACTCGAGCAAGAGGCGGTCTGCGCGCACGGCCGGGAAGATGCGCTCGGCAAGCCACTCGTAGCCGCCCGAGACGAGCCAGCGGCTGGCCTGGTTGCCCCGGCAGAGATGGAAGCCGAAGGTGACGCCGCGGCGGTCGGCGATCACGTGGTTGTCGAGCTCGAGCCCGAGCTCGAGCCACCGCTCCGCGGGCCAGCCCCGGCTCTCGTAAAAGTCCTTGTAGCCCTCGTCCACGAGCAGCGGGTACTGCGGCGCATCGATCTGGAGATACGTGGCGCCCTGCGCAACCAGCTCGTCGACCTCTTCACGCAGGATCTCCGCCACGTCGCCAAGGAACTCCTGGAGCGTCCCGTAGGCCGAGGTCGACCGTTCCGGATCCCAGAAATTGGCGAAGAGGCTCGGGCTCGGGAGCGTGACCTTGAGCGTCTTCGTCGTCCGCCGGCGTGCATAGACCAGCTCCTCGGACGAGAGGGAACGGCGGCGCCGGAGCTTCTCCACGACGGCGATCGGCGGGCGCTCGACGTTCATCGGCCCGAGCTCGTCGCTGTGCCAGTTTCCCCACAGGAATGCGTCGAGATCCCATTCGGCGAATCCGTCCACCGCCGCGGTGAGCTGGCTTTGGAAGGAGAGCCGCCGCATCTCGCCGTCTGTGACGACGTCGATCCCCGCGTCTTCTTGGAGCGCCAGCACGTGGTCGACGGCGGCATCCTCGACCGCCTTGAACTCGGGCATGCCCAACTCGCCTCTCTCCAGGCGCTCGCGGGCTTCCAGCAGCTCGGGCGGGCGCAGGAGGCTGCCGACTACGTCCGCGCGCGCGTCGATCACGGGCCCAATCTACGGCCTCGGGACCGTGCAGCGGGGCCGGACCGTTCGGGTACTCTTTCCGCTCCGCAGAGCGGGGGCGCAGCAGCTCATGAAGGACATTCTTGTCGTCTGCCCGCAGGAGCGGGACATCAGGGCTATCGAAGCAGCCGAGCTCGAGCAACGCTTCCGCGTTCGCTACGTCGGGTCCGATCTCGACCAGCTCGAAGATTTCGATGCCGAGGCCTTCCTCGCCGAGTGGGCCGAAGTACCCGCCGACGGCATCGTCGCGACGAAGGACCAGTCGGCGCTCCTTGCCTCCCTTATGGCTGAGAGCCGTGGACTTGCGGGGCCGAGCTCGGCGGCGCTCATCGCCTGCCAGCACAAGCCGATCTCGCGAGCGATCCAGCAGCGCGTCGCGCCGGAATCCACTCCCCGCTTTGCGATTCTCGACGGCGTCCTACCATTTCCCTTGCCGGTGTTCGTGAAGCCCGTGGTCGGGCGGCTCTCCCAGAACGCGTACCGAATCGACGAACCGAACGATCTCCTGCAGCTGCACGAGGCCGACCGGTACACCAACCGGTATGCAGAGATCGCCGCCCTCGCCGGCGCGCCCAGGGAGTCTGCGCACGGCTTTCTTGTCGAGGAGCTGCTGACGGGGGCGGAGGTGACACTCGAGGGATACGTCCACAGCGGTCGGGTCGTGACGATCGGCGTCACCGACTCGGTCAAGTACCCCGGTACCCTCTCGTTCGAGCGCTTCGAGTATCCGAGCGTCCTCTCAGCGGAGCGCCAGGCAGAGTTGTCCCACATCGCCGAGCGAGTGCTGCCGGCGCTCGGGTTCGATACGGCGTTCTTCAACGTGGAGTTCTTCGTGCCGGAGTTCGGGCCGGCGCAGATCATCGAGGTCAACGGGCGCATTGCCTCCCAATTCGCCCCGCTCGTCGCCGGCCTACACGGACGCTCCACATACGACGCGCTCTTCGAGCTCTCGGCCGGCGAAGATCCACGCTGGGAGACCGGCATCCCCGACGGAGTCGGTGTCAGCTGGTGCCTGCGGGTCTTCGCGGATGCCTACGTCGAAAGCGTTCCGGACCCCGAGGAGGACGTGGAGATCCTCGTCCGTCCCGGGCTCTTTCTCTCGGAGCAAGGCGTCAACGACGCCCATAGCTATCGGCTGGCGATCCTGCACGGCTTCGGCGAGACTCGTGAGGAAGCCGTCGAACGCTGCCGCGAGCGCGCTGCGGCGCTCAACTTCCGGCTGGCGCCGCTGCCTGTTCGCTGAGCTCGCCCCGCGCTTCCCGATCCGAGATCCAAAGCGCCGCAACGCCTGCGCCGGCGAAAGCCAATCCGGCCGCCAGCAGCATCCCGGTCTGGAACGCGTCGATGGATGCGTCGCGAAGCGCCTCGGCGGTCTGGCCGCGCGCCAGCGGAACCCCGCGATCTCCGACGCGGTTCTCGAACACCAGCGAGATGACCAGGCCGATCAGTGCGACGGTCAACAGGCTTCCCAGCCGCGAGACCGTCGAGTTGACGCCGGAGGCGATCCCGGCGGCCTCCGGAGGAGCGGACTTGAGCGCGGTCGCGGTGATGGGCGCAACCAGCACCGCGAGTCCGAGCGCGAAGAGCAACAGGGAGGGCACCCCGGCATACCAAAACTCTGTCCTGCTTCCGACGAACTGGAGGAGCAGGAGCGAAACGCCGACCAGCGCCGGGCCGGCGGTCAGATAGAGGCGCGGCCCATGCCTGTCGGCGAGCGCACCGAAGCGCGCCGCGAACAGGATCATGATCGCGCTGGCAGGAATGCCCAGAAGAGACGCCTCGAAGGGGCTGAAGCCGAGGAACTGCAGATAGAGCTGAAAGTAGACGAGCTGCCCGTAGAGAGCGCCGTACACGAGGAACGTCTCCAAGTTTGCTGCCGCGAAGTTCCGACGGCGGAAGAGCTTGAAGTCGAGCATCGGCTCGGCCACTCGGCGCTCGACCCAGACGAAGGCGCCGAGCGCGGTTACCGCGAGGACAGCTGCCCACCAGACGGTCGAGAAGCCCTTGTCTGCGCCTTCGACCAGGGTATAGGTGAGCGCGCCGAAGCCCAGTGCCGACAAGGCGGCGCCCGGGAGATCGAGCCGGCCTAAACGCTGCATGCTTTTCTCGTCGCAGCGGCCGAGCACGGCGGCCGCAAGCGTGACTGCCGCGACAGGCAGGTTCAGGAAGAAGATCCAGCGCCAGGAAGTCCACTGCACTAGAGCGCCCCCCGCCGGCGGGCCGAGAATCGTGGCAACGCTAGTGAAGGAGGTCCAGAGGCCGATCGCCCGCCCTGCGTTTTCGGCGTAGACCGCGCGCAGGAGTGCCAGCGAATTCGTGGTCAGGAACGCGCCCGCGACGCCCTGGAGGATGCGCGCGGCGATCAGAGTCGCCCCATTGGGTGCGGCCCCTGCGAGCACCGAGGCGACCGCGAACCCGATCACCCCCCAGAAGAAGACGCGCCGGCGTCCATAGCGGTCGCCGATGGCCCCGCCGACCAGGTAGAGCGAAGCGAGGGCGAGGGAGTAGGCGAGGAAGATCCACTGCACACCGGTCAGGCCGAGGTCGAGATCTTGTTCGATGGTCGGCAGGGCCACGATGACGACACTCGCGTCGATGAAGGCGAGCGAGGAGCCGAGGATCGTCGCTGCCAGGGTCAGGCGCCGGCGCGTCTCGAGGCTTAGCGTGCCCACCGGGCGAGCATAGTGGGCGGATGGGTCGTGGAATGGTTCCGGGGATCGCCGCGGCAGCGGTCTGGGCTGCAGCCGAGCCGCTCGTCGGCCGCGCTCTCGGGGTCCCCTGGTACTCGGATGCGAGGCTCGTCGGCCGGACGCTCACGAGTGGGCCTCACTGGCGTCCGCTCGGGATAGCGATCCACCTGGCGAACGGCGCCTTGTTCGGTGCCGTCTTCGCCCGCCTGGGAGGACGGGGCTGGAAGCAGGGCGTGCTCGCGGCCGAGGTCGAGAGCGCGCTCCTCTGGCCCGGAATGGCGGTGATCGACCGTATCCACCACGATCGCCGGAGCGGTGAGTGGCCGCCTCTCTTCGGGAGCAGGCGCGTTTTTGCCTACGAGGTGATGGTGCATGCGGCGTTCGGGGCAGTGCTGGGTGCGCTCCTCTCCGGGAGGACGACTAAAAACTCCGACACCCCTTGCACTCGCGTGCCCCCTTTATAGACTCAGCCTCCCCGATTCACGCTAGGAGGCCATGATGCTTCGCTCGCTCTCTGCGGTCTGCGCCGCGCTCCTGCTCGCACTTGTCACCGTTGGCTGTGGAGGGGACGACAATGAAAGCGGCGACGGCAGCGGCGACACCGCCGCGCAAACGGGCGGCGACACGACAGCAGCTGACAAGCCGATCAAGGTCGGCTTCATGTACATCGGGCCGCCAGGGGATGCCGGCTGGACCTTTCAGCATGACGAGGCGCGCAAGTACGTCGAGGAGCAGTTGCCCAACGTGGAGACGACCTTCCTCGACAGCGTTCCGGAGGCGAACTCCGGCCCCGCGATCGACCAGCTGATCTCGGGCGGGAACAAGCTCATCTTCGCGACGAGCTTCGGGTACGGCGACACGGTCGTTCAGAAGGCAGGTCAGAACCCGGACGTGCTCTTCGAGCACGCAACGGGGTTCCAGCGGGCCGACAACGTCTCGACGTACTTCGTCCAGCACTGGGAGCCCTCGTACCTGATCGGGATGATTGCGGGCCGGATGACAAAGTCGAACCGGCTCGGCTACGTCGGCTCCTTCCCGATTCCGGAGGTCATTCGGGACGTGAACGCCTTCACCCTCGGCGCTCAGAGCGTCAACCCTGACGTGAAGGTGCAGATGGTCTTCATCAGCACGTGGTTCGACCCGCCGAAGGAGAAGCAGGCGGCAAAGTCGCTGATCGACGCCGGCGCGGACGTGCTCTTCGGGATCGAAGACAGCCCCTCGGTGCTCCAGGAGGCCGAGGCGAACGGCGTCTATGCGGGGACCTGGAACTCGGACATGCGCGATTTCGGCCCGAAGGGCTTCCTCTCGGCCGTCGTTCTGAACTGGGGCGAGCACTACGTGAACCGGGTCAAGGCTGCGCTGGATGGCTCATGGGAGTCGGAGGACTACTGGGGGACGCTTGAAGAGGGCACGGTGGAGCTGGCCCCGTACGGGGACTCCGTGCCGCAGGAGGTCCGTGACGAGGTCGACGAGAAGCTCGCGGGCTTCAAGGACGGGAGCTTCAAGCCGTTCGTCGGGCCGATCAAGGACCAGACCGGCAACGTCAAGTTCGAGGAGGGCCACGAGATCAGCTTCGAAGAGTGGGTGACCATGGACTGGTTCGTCGAGGGAGTCGAGGGCAAGCTGCCCGGCTAGGGCCGCAGCCACAGGAGGACGGACGTGAACTACGAGGAGTACCTGCGGCGGGTTCCGAAGGTCGAGTTGCACTGCCACTTCGAAGGGACAGTGCGGCCCCAGACCTTCGCGGACCTTGCCAAGAAGCACGGAGTCGAGCTCCCGACCGAGGACGCCGACAAGCTCTACGACTACGACTCGATCTACGAGTTCCTGAAGATCTTCGCGATGGTCTCGTCGACCCTGCGCGACCAGGAGGACTTCGCACGGACCTCGTTCGAGTCGATCGAGGACGGCGTCAAGCTCGGGAACCTCAAGTACCGGGAGATGTTCTTCAACCCGA
>WUUC01025058.1_pt1 | contig 25463 bp, 21 predicted proteins | sample 6278441 | NCBI WGS metagenome assembly WUUC01 (sample SAMN13675441, study PRJNA597444) | soil metagenome | isolation source: soil | place: USA: Washington | collected 2017-10 | reverse complement strand
TCGCGCCGAAGCCGCAGGCCGCGCCCATGGTGTGCCCGATCATCGACTTGATCGAGCTGACCGGTGGCGGGGTGGGACCGAAGACGTCCAAGATCGCCCGGCCCTCGACGAGGTCGTTGGCCACCGTCCCGGTGCCGTGCGCGCTGATGTAATCGACCTGATCGGGGGTGATGCCGGCGTTGCGGTGTGCCACCCGCATGCACTCGGCGATGCTGGCCTGGTCAGGTGAGACCGGGTGGTTGGCATCGCAGTTGAGTCCGTAGCCCAGCAGCTCGGCGTAGATCCGGGCGCCGCGGGCCTCGGCGTGCTCGAAGGTCTCGAGCATCAGGACAGCGCCGCCCTCACCGGTGAGAATGCCCGAGCGGTCCCGGTCGAACGGGGCGCAGGCCGTGCCGGTCAGCGCGCCCAACCGGAAGAACCCGGCGTGCGCCCAACGGCACACCGAGTCAGCGCCGCCGGTGAACACCACATCGGCCTCGCCGGTGACCAGCAGGTCATAGCCGTAGCCGATGGCGTAGTTGCTGGCCGAGCACGCGGTGGCGATGGTCAGCGACTCGCCCTGCAGGCCGAGTTCCTCGCTGACCGCGTTGGCCAGCCGGTTGGCCGACAGCTGGCTGAGCAAGGCCGGGTCCTGTGAGCCGAACCCGCCGCTGACCACCTGCGCGGTGAGCGCCTCGGCCACCTGCGACTCACCGCTGGTGGTGCCGATGACCGCGTGCACCCGGCTTGGATCGACCTGGGTCAGATCCAAGCCGGCGTCGGCCATCGCCAGCCGTGCCGCGCTGGCCGCGAACTGGCTCGAACGGCCCCACCGGGATGGGTCCAGCCGGCGCAGGTAGTCGGTGGGCTCAAAGTCTTGGACCTCGCCGGCGTCCTGGTGTGGAAAGCCGGTCGGGTCGAAGCTGGTGATGGCTGAGATGCCGGACCGGCCGGCCCGCAAGCCTTCGGCAAACGCCGACACGCCAATTCCGATGCTCGACACAGGGCCGAGCCCGGTGACCGCGACGCGCACCATTCAGTCAGCCCTGGACCGAGTGCCGGGTCAGGGCGGCGTGCACGGCCTTGAGGTTGCGCAGCTCAGGAAGCTCGACCTGCGGAATCTCGACCTTGTACATCTTGTCGATCCGAGCCAGGATCTCGATGGCGCGCAAGGAGTCGGCCTCGTAGTCCTCCATGAAGTCACCGGTGTCGCTCAGCTCTTCGGGCTCGACTTCGAGCACCTCGGCGACCATCGCGCGGAGATCCTCGAGTTGCTGCTCTTGCTGGTTCATAGTGATCCTTCGGGTCGGCGGTGCGGGGCGGGACGGTCGGAAACTGTGCGGAAAGTTCAGGCCGGCTCGAGCGCCGGCCCAGCAGCCTCGGCGGGGCTGCTCTGGCGGACCGGACGCCGGGTCGCCACCAGCGTGGCCACGGTGGCCAGCAGGCGGTCGCCGACCCAGATTTCGCCTGACGCGAAAGCAGTGTCGGCGATCACGGAGTCGATCCGGACCTCGTGCCGAAGGACGTCACCGGGGTGGGCCGCGCCTTCGAAGCTGAAGTCGGTGGCGCCCACGAACATCAGCACCTGCTCGTCCTCGGGCGTCGGCAGCCGCCCGTCCAGCCAGAGCAAGGCCGCGCTCTGCCCGAACGATTCGACGATCAGCGAGTACGGATAGCTGTAGTGCCAGCTCTGTGCGCCCTCGGGCAGGTCTGCGTAGCAGGCGTCGGTGCCGGTGATCGCCTTGATGGTGCTGATCCGACGTCCCGGCTCCAGCTCCAACACCCGGTCGACGAGCAGCAGCGGAAAGCGTTGCGGCAGCACGGCCCGCACGCCTGCGTGCTCACGCATCGCGAACCGGGCCCGCCACGAAGTCGGCCCGGATGCGCGCCGCGACGGTGCCGTCCAGCCGGGTGCCCACGGCCTTGGTAGACCAGCCGCCATCGGCGGCAGGCGTCGCAGTGATCTGCAGGGTGAGCTCGTCCCCGTCCAGCAGCGGAGCCAGAAACCGCACCGAGCGCAGGGTTCGCAGCACCGGGGCCGGCCCGGTCGAGCCGAAGGCGTGAGCCATCGCTTGGCACAGCGACTCGATGACGAAGATGCCGGGAAAGATCGGCTGTCCGGGAAAGTGGCCGCGCAGGTTCGGGTCATCACCATGCACCCCGACCCGGGCGCTCAGCAGCATCGAGTCACCGTCGGGCTCGCAGCGCCACTGCTCGACAGCTCTCAGCGGCGCGGCGACCTCGACCACGCCCGGTGTCTGCACCCACCCGGCTTCGGCGGCGCGGCTCACAGCGTGATGCCCCCGTCGACCTGAAAGACCTGCCCGGTGATGTAGGAGGCGTTCTCGGACAGCAGAAACGCGACCAGTTCGGCGACGTCCTCGGGCTGGCCGAACCGCCGCAGCGGAATGCTGGCCAGCGCCTGGGCCCGGGACTTCTTGCCGAGCACGTCGGTCATGTCGGTCTCGATGAAGCCGGGGGCCACCACGTTCACCCGGATGCCGAACGAGCCGACCTCTTTGGCCAGTGACTTGCTCAGCCCGATGATGCCGGCCTTGCTGGCTGCGTAGGCGGTCTGCCCGGCGTTGCCGTAAACCCCGGCGACCGAGGACATGTTGACCACCACGCCGCTGCGATTCTTCATGAACTGAAAGGTCATCGCGCGGCAGAAGTTCCAGGTGCCGGTGAGGTTGGTGGCCACGACGGCGTTCCAGTCCTCCGGAGTGCCCAGCACCAGTGGCTGGTCCCGGGTGATGCCCGCGTTGTTGACCAGCAGGTCGATCTGGCCGAGGGCGCTGCCGGCGGCCGCGACGAAGTCCTGCACGGCCTGAGGGCTGGAGACGTCGCACTCGGCGAAGTAATAGGGCACGTCCAGCAGCCGCAGGTCTGCCTCGGTCTGCAGAGACGCCTCGCTCTCACGCTGGTAGCAGCCGGCGATCGCATAGCCTTGCCGCGCAAGCCGAAGCGCTACGGCCCGGCCGATCCCTCGTGAAGCTCCCGTGACTAAGGCCCGATGCTGCTCGGCCACGCCTCCTCCTCATCACGAGCTCGCTCGCAGGATCGGTTCTGGATTTGTGCGACATGCACTGCTAAAAAACACTATCGGGGCTTAGGTGCGAGATTCACTTTTCACTTGCCGGGTGATCGAGTGTGAGGTGTCAGCGCGCCAAGAACTTCGGCGGTGTCCGCGCCCGGAACCGGCGCAGCGCGCCGGATCCGGGTCGGCGTCCGAGAGAACTTGGCCGGCGGCCCGACCAACGGCGCCGAGGAGCCGTCGCTGAGCACCGTCTGCTGCAACATCTCCCGAGCCGCAACGTGCGGGTCGGCGACCGCTTCGGTCAGCGTCCGCACCGGCGACACCACCAGGCCGCGGGCGGCCAGCGCGGCAACGGCGTCGGCGACCGGGCGGCCTGAGCACCAGTGCGCCACCAGCCGGTTGATCTCCACCCGGTTGGCCAGCCGTTCGGCGTTGGTCCGGTATCCGTCGGCGCTGGCGAGCTCGGGCTTGCCGAGCACCTCGGTCAGCGCCCGCCAGTGCTTGCTCAGCGCCACCGCAAGGTAGAGATGGCCGTCCTGGCAGGCGTAGACGTTGGACGGGACCACGAAGTCGGTCTCGTTGCCCAGCCGCGCAGGCGGCGCGCCGGTCGCCGCGAGGGTCGGCAACCCGCTGCTGCTGAACAGCAGCGCGTCCATCATCGAGACGTCCACCTGCTGCCCCTCGCCGGTGCGGTCGCGGTGTGCCAGCGCCGCCAGCGCCGCGATCGCGGCGTGCAGGCCTACCAGCTCGTCCGCCAGGAACGTCGGCGCCCGCAACGGTGGCCCGTCCGGCTCGCCGTTGAGCGCCATCCAGCCCGCGGCCGCCTGAATCGCCGGGTCATAGGCCGGCAGGTGCTGGTTCGGGCCGTACTGACCCCAGCCCGAGATCGAGACGAACACCAGGTCCGGACGGGCCTGGCGGCAGTCGGCATAGCCGACCCGCCAGCCGTCCAGGGTGCCCGGCTTGTAGTTCTCCACCACCAGGTCGGCGGTGGCCACCAGCCGCAGAAAATCCTCTCGGCCGGCCGGCTCCCGCAGATCCAGGGCGACGCTGCGCTTATTGCGGTGCACCGTCTCGCGAAACCAGGACAGCCCGGTGCCGGGGATGTTGGGCGGCACCGCGCCGTCGCGCCCGGTCGGCAGCTCGATGTCGATGACGTCGGCGCCGAGATCGCCCAGCACGCAAGTGGCCAGCGGCCCGGACCACACCTTGGTCACCCCGAGCACCCGGATGCCTGCCAGCGGGCCCACCGAGCCGGGTTGCGCCTCGCGGTAGAACTCCTGCTTGCGCATGCGGCGGGGCTAGATCCGCTGCAGCAGCGACGCGGTGCCCAGCGAGCCGCCGCAGCACATGGTGACCAGCGCGGTCTCGGCGTCGACGCGTTCGAGTTCGTGCAGGGCGGTGACCAGCAACCGGGTGCCGCTGGAGCCCAGCGGGTGACCCAGCGCGATCGCGCCGCCGTTGACGTTGACCCTTTCCGGATCGGCGTCATGGGCCATCATCCAGTTGAGCACTACGCCTGCGAACGCCTCGTTCACCTCGGCGACATCGACCTCGGCCAGCTTCATGCCGGCCTTGCGCAGGATCCGCTCGGTCGCCACCACCGGGCCGTCGAGCAGGTAGTACGGATCAGCGCCGGTGACGACCTGGTGGGTCAGCCGAGCCCGGGGCCGCAGGCCGAGCGCGCGGGCCCGCTCCCACGACATCCAGAGGATGGCCGACGCGCCGTCGGACACCTGCGACGTGGTTCCGGCCGTGTGCACCGCGCCTTCGATGTTCGGACGCAGCCCCGCCAGTGTCTGCAAGCTGGTCTCACGCAGCCCCTGGTCGCGGGTGACGCTGCGCAGCTCACTGGTGGCGTTGCCGTCCGGGCCGAGCACCGGCGCCAGCACGGCGCTCACCTCACGGTCAAAGCGACCCTCGGCCCAGGCTCGCGCGGCACGTTGCTGGGACCGGACGCCATAGCTGTCGGCATCGGCGCGGCTGATGCCCTGGCGCTGGGCGATCCGCTCCGCCCCGCCGAACTGCGCCTGCGGCGGGTCGTCCCACGGGTAGTCGGCGGTCTTGTAGTGCCCGGGGCCCTGGTAGAGGTTGACGCCCATCGGCACCCGGCTCATCGACTCGACGCCGCAGGCGATTCCGACGTCCAGGGCGTCCGCGGCGATCAGCGCCGAGATCAGGTGGTTGGCCTGCTGCGCCGAGCCGCAGGAGGCGTCCACCGTCGAGCAGCCGACGCCGGGGTCCAAGCCGGTGCTGAGCCACGCGTTGCGGGTCACGTTCAGGCTCTGCTCGCCGGCCTGGGTGACGCAGCCGCCGATGATCTGCTCCACTTGGCCCGGCTCGATGCCGGCCTGGGCGATCACGTCGAGCTGGACGTGGCGCAGTAACTCCACTGCCTTCAGGCCCGCCAGCCAGCCGCCGCGCTTGCCGATCGGGGTGCGGACCGCGGCCACGATGACCGGGCTGCGGTCAGTCAACGCCGCCATCAGGAAGGACCGTGCACAGTGATCGCCAGCTTCGGGCAGACCCGGGCCGCCTCATGCAGCAACACCCAGTCCGCCAGCTCGGCGGCCTCGGCGTGCACCAGCAGCTCGTCGCGCTCGGTCAGCTCGAAGACCTCGGGCGCGATCGCGCTGCACAAGCCGGTGCTGTCACACGCTTGGGGGTCGACGGTCACCCGGGTCATGGCGCACCTCTCTGTTCCTGCACTAGCCCGTCGCGGTGCGCCAGCCAGCCAGCCAGCCGAGTTCGCCAGCCGCCACGCCTTGCCGATCGCGGGCGCGGCCGAGCCCGGCGTTCACCGTTGTGCCACCATGGTCTCGGCGCCGCGCAGGACCCACGCCTCTCAGCGTGCCGAGTGCTAATAGATCGACGAACTAGGCTCATTCTCCCAGCGTGCTGACTGTCAGCCGGTATCCGAACTGGCTGATGCCGTTGCGTTAACGTGCCACTATGCGCTTGGGCGACAGTCAGGACGAGAGCGAGTTTCGGGCAGAGCTGCGCGACTGGCTGAGTGGTCAGGTACCTGCTGGCGTGCCTCAGGCGTGGAGCTCGGAGCAGCTGCGGGCGTGGAGCAAGTCCCTCTACCAGGCCGGCTACGCCGGTCTCAGCTGGCCGACCGAGCACGGCGGGCGCGGCCTGCCCGCCGCCTACCAAGCGATCTACGCCGAAGAGAGCGCGCTGGCCGGCGCGCCCGACCACGTCAACGTGATCGGGCTGAACATGGTCGGCCCGACCATCATCCGATATGGCAGCCAGGCACAGCAGGCGGCGTTGCTGCCGCGCATCCTGTCCGGCGAGACCATCTTCTGCCAGGGCTTCTCCGAGCCGGACGCTGGCTCGGACCTGGCCTCGGTGCGCACCCGGGCCCGGGCGCATCCGGCCGGCTACCAGGTCGACGGCGAGAAGGTGTGGTCCTCCTACGCCCACCTGGCTGACTATTGCCTGCTGCTGGTGCGAACCGACCCCGACGCGGTCAAGCACCGCGGCCTGACCTGCCTGCTGATGGACATGCGCACGCCGGGAGTGCAGGTCCGGCCGTTGCGCGAGCTGTCCGGCGACACCGACTTCAACCAGGTGATCCTCACCGACGTCCTGGTCAGCTCCGACAGCGTGCTCGGGCCGGTGGGTGAGGGCTGGCGGGTGGCGATGACGACGCTGGCGCATGAGCGGGGCACCTTCGGCATCACCCTGACCTCCCGGCTGTCAGCTGAGCTCGACCGGCTGGTGCAGACCGTGCTGGCCGTGGGCGCGGACTCTGATCCGTTGGTACGCACAGAGATCGCCGAGCTTCACGTGCACCTGCAGGGCTTGCGGTTCACCGGCTACCGGGCCCTCGCCGAGCTGCAGCGGACCGGCGAGCCCGGGGCCGAGAGCTCGATTCTCAAGCTGGGTTGGTCGATGGCCAACCAGCGGCTGACCGCGCTGGCGCTGCGGGTCCTCGGCGCCGACGCCGCCTTTGACGGGCCGACCGCCTTCTGGTCGGGCTACTGGCAGCAGCAGCACTTGCGCAGCCGCACCAACACCATCGAGGGCGGCACCTCCGAGATCCTGCGCGGGATCGTCGCCGAGCGGGTCCTGGGCCTGCCCCGGTCCCGGTAGCGGCAACCACGAAGAAGGACGGCGAATGGATTTCACTCTCAGCCAGCATCAACGCGAGTTGAAGGCGGCAGCCCGTCACTACCTGAGCCAGAGCTACCCACCGACCCGGATCGCCGAGCTGTCCGACGGCGAGGGCGGGGACAGCCAGGCGTGGCCCGAACTCGACCGGCAGGGCTGGCTCGACCCCGAGCTCGGCCTGCTGGAACTGGCGCTGCTGGCCGAGGAGGGCGGCCGCGCGCTGCACCCGGCGCCGTGGTGGGTCACGGTCGCGCTGGCCCTTCCGGTGTACCAGGCGGCCGGGCTGCGGCTGCCTGGGCCGGCGACGCTCGCCGACGGCCCGACTGGCTGCCAGGCCCGTCAGCAGGCGGCCGGCTGGTCGTTGGAGGGCCGGCTGCCGTCCGTGGTCCAAGCAGGGCAGGTCCACCAGATCGTGCTGGGCGCCCACACCGACGCAGGAATCGCGCTGTTCGCCGTCGAACCCGGCGGGCCGGGCGTCACGCTGACCGAGCGCGCGGGCGTGGACCCCTTGCGGGTCGTCTCCGAGCTGAGCCTGACCGCCGCGCCGGCCAGGCTGCTGCTCGAGGCGCCGGCTGCCGGCCCGGTGCTGGCCGCGATCGACCTGCGCTCGCGGATGCTGCTGGCCTGCGAGGCGGTCGGCGTCGCGGACCGGGTGCTGGAGCTGGCCGTCGACTACGCCAAGATCCGTACTCAGTTCGACCGCCCGATCGGCTCCTACCAGGCGGTGGCCCATCAGCTGGCCGACAGTTACGCCGCGGTGGAGCTGGCCCGCTCGCTGGCCTACCGGGCGGCCTGCGTGCTGGCCGACGAGCCGGGCCGGGCCGCTGAGGCGATCGCGTGCGCGGTGCACGCCGGCACCCGGGCGGCGATCAGCGGCTGCGAGGTCGCCATGCAGGTCACCGGCGGGCTCGGAGTCACCTGGGAGTACCCGCTGCACCGCTGGTATCGCCGCGCCCTGTTCTTGCGGGCCAGGGCCGCCGCCGGGCCGGACCCGCTGACCGTCATCGCCGACGGGCTCCTCACCCCTGCCGTGCCGGCAGCCGCCCACATCGAAGGAGCGCTGACCTCAGCGTGAACGCGACACCGGTTCCGCCGCTGCAGCTGCACTGGTTCCTGCCCTCGCACGGTGACGGCCGCGAGGTCGCCAAACCGTCGGACGGCCCGGCCGTGCCAGGCGCCCGCCGCGAGCCCGACATCGATTACCTGACCCAGGTGGCGCTGGCGGTCGACCGGTTCGGCTTCACCGGCATGCTCACCCCGTTCGGGCTGTTCTGCGAGGACCCCTGGGTGGTGGCGTCGGCGCTGGTCGCCAGCACCCGCCGGGTGAAGTTCATGATCGCGCTGCGACCCGGCTTCGTCTCGCCGGTGCTGGCCGCTCAGATGGCGGCCACCTTCCAGCGGATCTCCGGCGATCGGCTGCAGCTCAACATCGTCACCGGCGGCGACGCCGACGAGCAGCGACGCTACGGCGACTGGCTCGAGCACGACCAGCGTTATCAGCGAACCGGAGAGTTCCTCGACGTCCTGCTGCGGGCCTGGCCGGGCGAGCGCTTCGACTTCACCGGTGAGCATTACCGGATCGCCGCCGGCCTGCTCAGCCGGCCGCATCCGGTGCGGCCGCTGATCTTTCTCGGCGGCTCCTCAGCAGCCGCGCAGCAGGTCGCGGCCCAGCACGGCGATGTCTTTCTCAGCTGGGGCGAGTCACCGCCGGCGATGGCCGAGCTGATCGGCAAGACCCGAGAGCTGGCGGCGCAGCAGGGCCGCACGCTGGGTTTCGGCACCCGGTTCCACGTGATCAGCCGCGACACCTCCGCCGAGGCCTGGCAGGTCGCTCGGCAGCTGGTGGAAGGGATGGACCCGATGCGGATCGCCCAGGCGCAGAAACGCTTTCGCAACACCGAGTCCGAGGGCCAACGGCGAATGGCCGCCCTGCACGGCGGCAACATCGACGCACTGGAGATCTATCCCAACGTCTGGGCCGGCTACGGCCTGGTCCGGCCGGGCGTCGGCACCGCGCTGGTCGGCAGCCACGAGGAGGTCGCCGACCGGATCGAGGAGTACCACTCGCTCGGGCTCAGCCACCTCATCCTGTCGGCCCAGCCCCACCTGGAAGAGGCCTTCGCCTTCGGTGAGGGCGTGATGCCCTTGCTGCACAAGCGTGGTCTGCTGGCTGAGCCGGCCGGGCGCGGCCCGCAGGCCGACTGATGCAGCTGGCTCTCAACCTCGGCTACCACGTCGGCCGAGGCGCGGCGGCCGATCATCTGACGCTGGCCCGGGAGGCTGAGCGGTTGGGATTTGCCTCGGTCTGGATTGCCGAAGCCTACGGCTCGGACGCTCCCTCCGCCCTGGGCTGGCTGGCCGGCCAGACCAGCACCATCGGTCTGGGCAGCGCCATCATGCAGATACCGGCCCGAACGCCGGCGATGACGGCGATGACCGCGGCCACCCTGGACGTGCTGTCCCAGGGCCGGTTCCGGCTCGGCCTCGGGGTGTCCGGGCCGCAGGTGTCCGAAGGCTGGCACGGCGTCCGGTTCAGCCAGCCGCTGGGCCGCACCCGTGAGTACGTCGAGGTGGTCAGGCTGGCGCTGAGCCGGGAACGGGTCGTCCACGACGGCGCGCACTATCCGCTGCCGCTGCCGGACGGACCGGGAAAGGCGTTGCGCCTGAGCCTGCAGCCGCTCCGGGACGAGCTGCCGATCTATCTGGCGGCGGTCGGCCCGAAGAACCTCGAGCTGACCGGTGAGATCGCCGACGGCTGGCTGGCGACCTTCTTCGCGCCTGAGTACGCCGCCGAGCAGCTCAGCGCGATCGAGGCCGGTCGAGCACGGGCCGGCCGGAGTCTGGCCGGCTTCGAGGTGGTGCCGACGGTGCCGGTGGCCTTCGGGCCCGACGTCGAGTCCTGCGCGAAGGCGGTGCGCCCGTACGCCGCGCTGTATGTGGGCGGAATGGGCAGCAGAAAGCAGAACTTCTACAACGACCTGGCGGCTCGAATGGGATATCAGGCCGAGGCGCGCGAGGTGCAGGAGCTCTACCTGTCGGGCCGCAAGCTCGCGGCCGCTGCCGCGGTGCCGTTGCGTTTGATCGACGACACCTCGCTGCTGGGCTCACCGCAACGGGTGACCGAGCGGCTGCGGGGCTTCGCCGCTGCCGGGGTGACGACCCTGGCGGTTGGCCTGCTCGGGCGCAATGTCGAGGCTGGGCTGCGCACCCTTCGGCTGCTCGCCGAGGCCTTCGACAATTCAGGAACGGCCGGCTGACTCCGGCCCTGCCGCCCTGCCGCCCTGCCGACCTGCCGCCCTGCCCCGCCTGCAAGTTGGTGAGAAGGCGGTGCGCGACGCCGTACCGGCCGGCAGCGTCTCGATCGGAATCGAGAGGATCTGCTGCCGGCCACCGGTCGGGTCGGCGAACTGCTGTCTAACGCCGAGCTGCTGTATGACGTAGTGATCGGCCATCAGCCAACGCACTGGGAGCCGAGGCCCGCCCGGCCGCCGCCAGGAGCTCGTCGACCGGGCTTGAGACCTTCGCGCTCAGCCGGCTCGTCTAGGCCGGAACGGGGCTTCAGGCCGGGTTGCGCGGGCAGTTCTGGTAGACGGCGAGGAACCACTTGCGGCCCCGCTTGACCATGATCCAGGACGCGCGGACGGCCGCCTCGTCGGGCAACTCGGTCTCACCGGCCGGAATCACACCGCCCTGGGTGATCATCGCCACGACACCGGCGCGCAGCGGCTTGAATTCGATGGGCGAGCCGATGACCGTGCTGCCCTTATAGGTGCTGGCAAAACCGGATTCCATGAAGGCCCGGATATCGTCCTTGCCCTTCTTGTACTGGCCAGGCAGGATCAGCGTGCCGTCTTCGGTGAACAGGTCGGCGAAGGCATCGGCGTCGTGCGCGGCCCAAGCTGCGACCATGCGCGCGGGAACCGCGGCGATGGCGGCCTGATCAGCGGCAGAGGGACCGGCGCTGGAAGAAACCGATGAAGTCGCGGTCATGGCGTTCTCGCTTTCGGTTGAGTCGATGGAAGTCGCATGAGCGCACAGCAGCGGCATTTGCAACGCCGGCCCGTTGGCTGCTCTACATCAACGTCGCATTATCGGGCACAGGGTGCACCTTCGGTGTTGCGAACTGCCCGACGCGCGGCACGAAGATCGCAGGCAGGGCAGCACCGAAGACATTCTGGTTGCCGGGCACTATCCACTCAGCCCCTTGATCGCGGCCTGTTCTAGGCTGGCATGCGCCAAGCCCGGCAGGCGTCGCACTCAGCGGCGCCTGAGCCGCATGGCGGAATCAGCAGGAGGAATTGGATGCGCAAGTTGACAGCTGGGCTGGCCATCACCCTGGACGGGGTGGTGGACGGGGCATACCACTGGGTGCAGCAGGACGAGCAGATGAGCCAGACCATCGCCGCCGGCATGGCCGAGTCAGACGCCATCTTGATCGGCCGTCGCACCTATCTCGACTATGCCGGTTTGTGGCCCACCATGGAGAGCAACCCGATGTCGGACTTCATGAACAACAGCCACAAGTACGTGCTGTCCAACACCCTCACAGCCCCACTGGAATGGGCCAATTCAGAGCTGATCAGCGGCGACCTGGCCGAGGTGGTGACCAAGTTGAAGGCCCAGCCGGGCAAGAACATCCAGATCCCCGGCAGCCCCACGGTGGTGCGGGCACTATTGCGGCAGGGACTGCTCGACGAGCTCGAGCTGATGGTGCACCCGATCGTGCTCGGCTCAGGTGCCCGGCTGTTCGACGAGGACGAGGCCGACCGGCTGGACCTTCAGCTCGCCGAGACCAAGGCTTTCAGCACCGGCGTCATCTACACCGCCTACCGGACGCGGTCGGCGTAACGGCCGGCCGGCTCGGGTTGCGGCCGGCCGCGCGGCGTAACGGCCGGCCTGCTCGGGCTCGGGGCCGGCCGCTCGGGGTAGCGGCCGGCCCGGCTCAGATCGGCCGCCCTGCTCAGATGGGCCGGGCCTCGATGATCGGCAGCGTCCTGGTGCGAATGACCCGCACCAGCTCCAGATCACTCTTGGCGAACAGCACCTGCAAGGCTTCCAGGCTGCGGCCGCCGCCGCCGGCCATCACCAGCAGCAGCACGTCGTAGAGCTTGCCCCAATCGAATTCGTTGCCCGGCTCCAGCAGCGGCTCCATCAACAGCAGGCGGCTGTCGGCGTGCATGCCGGCGCGGATGGCGCGCAGCATCGCGATCGACTGGTCATCGTTCCAGGAGTACATCACCCGCTTGAGCAGGTACCCGTCACCACCGGCCGGCGCCGTCTCCAGAAAGTCGCCGCCCACCACCTCGCACCGGTCGGCCACACCTCGATCGATCAGCACTGAACGCGCGCCGGCGACCACGTGCGGCTGGTCGAACAGGATGCCGCGCACTGCGGGAAAGGCGTCCAGGATGCCGGCCAGGAACGCCCCGTTGCCGCCGCCGACGTCGACGATGGTGCCGAACACGCTCCAGTCATAGGCGGGCAACATCGAGCGCAGCTCGCGGCGGGTGACCGAGCGCTGCGAGGCGTCGAACAGCGCGCTGTCCTCAGGGTGCTCGGCCATGTAGTCCCAATAGCCCTTGCCGTGCACATGATCGAAGGCTGCCTCGCCGGTGCGCAGGGTGTGGCCCAGCGCGGCCCACGCCCCGATGTCACCAGGCAGCATCGGATAGGCCTCCGACAGCGAGGCCGGGTAGTCGCTGCGCAGCGGCTGGGCCAGCGGGGTCAACCCGAACACTCCCGGCTCGACCTCGGCGAAGATCTCCCGGCTGGCGAGCGCACGCAGCGCCCGGTGCAGCGACATGGCGTGCGCGCCGGTCAGCTCGGCCAGTTGCTCGATCGAGCGCGGGCCGTCGACCAGGTGGTCGGCGATCTTCAGCCCGCAGACCGCGCGCAGGGTGAAGGGGACGACATAATCGGCGAGGTTGGCAAGGCGCGCCACCGAAGCCGGATCCGAGACCGGAGCCGCCGGAGCGCTGTCGGTCGCTGCGGGCTGTGCCGGCGTTGCGTCGGCGGGCGTGCTTGACCGGGTCATATTTTTCAGACACCTTTCGCTGGGCGGGGCTTGCCCATCGTCCGCAGCCGTCAGCAGCCGTGCATCTCTTGCAGTGCGCACAGTCGATTCTGACGCCGCCCCGCCCTGGCGCGGCCCCAGCGCAGCCGCCTTCAGCGCGGCTCAGTAGCCGATGGCCGGCCGGGTCAGCGCCTGCACGTCGGTGTAGCCGTACAGGCCCCACAGGCCGTTCTCGACCCCGATGCCGCTGGCCTTGTGCCCGCTGAACGGCAGGTCCGGACGGACGGCGCCTGCGTGCACGTTCACCGACACCTGCCCGGCCTGCAGCCGGGCCGCCACCGCGGCGGCCCGCTCCAGATCCGGTGACCACACCGAGGCGGTCAGCCCGAAGTCGGTTCCGTTGGCCAGCCGCACCGCCTCGTCGACGTCGCGGTAGGCGATCACCGGCAACACCGGCCCGAACTGCTCCTCATCGACCACCCGGACGCCGTCGGACAACCCGGCCAGGATCGTCGGCGCGAAGAAGTACCCGGGCCGCTCCAGCGCCGCGCCGCCGGCGGCGGCCACCGCCCCGTGCGCCAGCGCGTCGCGCACCAGGTCCTGGACCCGGTCGAACTGCGCCCGGTTGCTGATCGGGCCCAACCGGCTGGCCTTCTCGCTGCCATCGCCCACCCGGACCGTCCTGGCCCGCTCGGCGAGCGCGGCCACCACCTCCTGGTACCGGGGGCGTGCCACGTAGACCCGTTTGACCGCCATGCACATCTGGCCGTTGTTGGCGAAGGCACCCCAGAACAGCGCGTCGGCGATCGCCTCGGGGTCGGCGTCATCGAGCACGATCGCCGGGTCGTTGCCGCCCAGTTCCAAGGTCACCCGCTTCAGATCCGCCGCGGCGGCCGCGGCCACCTGCCGGCCGGTCGCCGCCGAACCGGTGAAGCTGATCTTGCGGACGGCCGGGTGCCCGGTCAGCAGGGCGCCGAGCGGATCAGGCCCGCTGACCACGTTCAGGACGCCCGGCGGCAGCACCTCGCTCAGCAGCCGGCCCAGCGCCAACGTCGCCAGCGGGGTGTAGGGCGAGGGTTTGAGCACCATCGTGTTGCCGGCACGCAGAGCGGGCGCGATCTTCCACAGCGCCAGCGCGATCGGGTAGTTCCACGGCGTGATCGCCGCGACCACCCCCAGCGGGCGGCGCAGCACCTCGGCGAAGCCGCGCTGGTCGTCCTGCACCACCTCACGCGGAATCTCGAGCTCGGCGTAGTAACGCAGCCAGGCGCCGGCGGCCCGCACCTCGGTGGCCGCCTCCGAACGCGGCTTGCCCTGCTCGGCGGTCAGCAGCGGAGCCAGCTCGCTGACCGAGGCCAGGATCGTCCCGGCCGCCTGCCGCAGCACCGCCCGCCGGGCGTCGTCGTCGTGCTGCCAACTCTCATACGCCCGGGCCGCGGCAGCCACCGCCTGATCCAGCTGCTCGGGCGTGCAGGCCGGCGCCTGGGCGAAGACCTCGGCGGTGGCGGGATTGCGCACCGGCAGGCCGCCGCCGGGAACCGCTGCCCCGTCGATGGTCATGGCGAAGTCGGCCATCGACGTCCTCTCAGCACGCCCGGCGCCGGCCGAGCCTGATGGGCGGGTGGGCCGGGTGGGCCGGGGTTGGCCCCCGATCATCGCCGCCCCGCGCCGGCGGCGCAGCTTCGACGGTGCGCCAGTCAGCCGGACGGGCCGGGAATCTAGGTGGGCTGGGATACTGGGCAGGTGAGCCATCCCCAGCCCTATCCGGTGATTCCCGCCGAGTTGCTCCCCCGGGATGGCCGGTTCGGCTCAGGACCGTCCAAGGTGCCTCCGGACATCCTGCGGCGCTTCGGCGAGCGGGCCGGCCGGGTGTTGGGGACCTCGCACCGCCAGCCGCCGGTGAAGTCGCTGGTCGGCCGGATCCGGTTCGGCCTGAGCACCCTGTTCCAGCTGCCGGCCGGCTATCAGGTGGTGCTGGGCAACGGCGGCTCGACCGCCTTCTGGGACGCGGCCGCCTTCGGGCTCGTCCGGCACCGCAGCCAGCACGTCACCATCGGCGAGTTCTCGGCCAAGTTCGCGGCCGTGACCCGCGGCGCGCCGTTTCTGGCCGAGCCCAGCATCCGTCCCGCCGAGCCAGGCGCGGCTGCCTACCCCGAGTACGAGGACGGCGTCGACGCCTACGCCTGGCCGCAGAACGAGACCTCGACCGGGGTGATGCTCGACGTGCGACGGGTGCCCGGCGCGGACCGGACGGCGCTGCATCTGGTGGACGCGACCTCGGCCGCGGCCGGCCTGCCGGTCGACGTCAGCCAGAGCGACGTCTACTACTTCGCGCCGCAGAAGGGCTTCGCCGGCGAGGGCGGGTTGTGGATCGCCTTCTTCTCCCCCGCGGCGCTGGAACGGGCCGCCGAGCTGCGGGCCTCTGGGCGCTGGATCCCGCCGTCGCTGGACCTGGTCACCGCCATCGACAACAGCGCCAAGGACCAGACCTACAACACCCCCGCGATCGCCACCCTGTGGCTGCTGGCGCACCAGATCGAGGACATGCTCGAACGCGGCGGGCTGGCCTACACCACCGGCCGCAGCGCCTCCTCCGCCGCCCGGCTGTACTCCTGGGCTGCCGACTCCGACTTCGCCACCCCATTCGTCGCCGATCCGGCGGTGCGCAGCCCGGTGGTGGGGACCATCGACTTCGCCGCCGAGGTGCCGGCCGACCGGCTGGCCAAGGCGCTGCGCGCCAACGGCATCCTCGACACCGAGCCCTACCGGGGACTGGCGCGCAACCAGCTGCGGATCGGCATGTACCCGGCCGTGGACCCCGACGACGTCTCGGCTCTGACGTCCTGCCTCGACTGGCTGGTGCCCCGGCTGAGCTGAGCTGGGCTGAGCTGGGCTGAGCTGGGCTGGCTGGGCCCGGCTGAATTGGTCACCAGGGCACGTGATCGGCCATCTTCGCGGCAACCACGGCGTGGACAATCACGTTCGCGGGCCGGTCACCGTATCGTCGCGTGCATGCGATTGCTGCGTCTGGTCGGTCCCGATGAGGACGGCACGTCCCTGATCGTGGAAGCGGTCGAAGCCGGCAGTCTCGAGGGTGAGCGCTTCACGCTGTCACTGGACGACCGGCTGCGCACCATGGCCACCGCTCAGCCCGACGGAGAGCCCGGGACGCCGGCCGAGAGCAGCGGCCCGGTGCCCTCTCCGCGCGAGATCCAGGTGCGGGTGCGGGCCGGCGAGACCGCCCAGGCCGTCGCCGACGAGGCCGGCATCCCGCTGGAGCGGGTGATGCGCTTTGCGTTTCCGGTCCTGCAGGAACGGGTTCGGGTCACCGACGAGGCCCGCCGGGCGCGGGCCAGGCGAGGCGGCGACGGGCTGCTGGTGCCTTTCGGCGAGCTGATCGACAGCCGGCTCACCCGCCACGGCGTCGACCTGGGGTCGGTGCGCTGGGATGCCTACCGGCGCGAGGACGGCGGCTGGACGGTCACCTCGGCGTTCAGCTCGCACGCGCGCGACGTGCTGGCGAAGTTCTCGTTCTCGCTGGTGAACCGCACGGTCTCGGCGCTGGACGACATCGCAGCCGACCTGCTCTCAGACCGCCCGGTGCAGGCGCTGCTGCCTCCGCCGCCGGCTCCCGAGCCGGTCGCTGACCGCGCGGGCGCGGAGTGGGCGCCCGACTGGGACGCCGCGCCGCCGCGGCTGACCGCCGTGCCGAACCCCGGCCGGGCCGAGGCGCCCCGTCAGGAGACCGGCGCGGCAGTCCGGCCGCCCTCACGCCGGCAGAAGGCGCACACCCGGCCGGTTCCGGTTCACGCCGAGGACGAGTTGTTCGACCAGGACGCCTTCGAGCAGCAGCCCTGGCACGAGCCGCCGCTGCCGTTCGACGTCGGCAGCGGACGCGCGAGTTCGACGACCGCCACGCCGCGGCACGGCGCCGGGCAGCCGGCCGGCCAGACGCCCGGCGACCCGGGCGCCGACGCCGTCCAGCCGGAAACCGCCGCGGCGACGATCGCCGACCCCGAGTTCTCTGAGACTGGACTGGCCGAGATCGGACTGGCCGAGCCTGAGCTAGCCGAGCCTGGAGCGGACAGCCCGGCTGCCGCTAGTTTCGATCAGCCGAACTTCGTTCCGGCCGAAGCGCTGTTCGAGCCGGCCAGTGCCAGCCCGGTGACCTCCCGTGGCCGCTCAGCCAGCTCCCGCCCGGCCACCACCGCCACGGCGATTCCGGGCCCAGCCAACGTCCAAGCCGACGACGAAGCCACCGACGAGGTCGCTGATGACCCGGCCGGCGATGACGGCGGCAGCGACACCGAGCTGGTCGGCACGCGGGCCGGCGGCGGTCCGCAGGCCAAGCGTGGCCGGCGGGCCGGCGAGAAGCCGCGGATGCCGTCCTGGGACGACATCCTGCTCGGCGTTCGGCACAAGTCCGACTGAGCAATCGCCGGCTGGGCGACCGGCCGGCTGAGCAAACCGGCCGGCCGAGCAAACCGGCTAGCTGAGCAACCGGCGGTGGCCACCCCAGCCAACGGCCCGGCCTAAAAGGATTGGCCCGTTGACGGTGGGCCGTCGTAGGGTGAGTCACCGTGGCATACGGGGCGGACGAGGCATCAGCGACCGGCCTTGAGGCCGGGTCGCACGCTTCGATGCGTGGCCTGCTGCGCCTGTGGCCCTGGCTCCGGCCCTACCGCGGTTATCTGATCTTCATGCTGGTGATCGCCAGCGTGGCGATGGTCGTCCAGTCGGCGCTGCCGATCATCACCGCCGCCCTGATCGACGGGCCGATCGCCCGGGGTGAGCCGTCCGGGATGTATCCGCTGATCGGCCTTGCGTTGCTGTTCGGCGTGCTCGAAGCGGTGCTCTTCGGCATCCGGCGGTGGGCGATGAACGTCTCGTCGCTGGCCATCGAGACCGACCTGCGACGCGACTTCTACCAGCATCTGCAACGGCTTCCGGTCAGCTTTCACGACCGGTGGCCATCAGGCCAGCTGCTGTCACGGGTGACCACCGACCTGAGCATGCTGCGCCGGTTCGTCGGCTTCATGGCCGTCTTCGTGGTGGCCAACCTGGTGACCATCGTGGTGGTGCTGGCGCTGATGATCAAGCTGCACCCGCTGCTGGGCCTGGCGGTCTGCGTGGTGATGCTGCCGCTGGCGGTCATCACCCGGCACTTCGAGCGGCGCTACAACATCGAGGCTCGGCGGGCGCAGGACCTGACCGGTGACCTGGCCACCGGCGTCGAGGAGTCGGTGCTGGGAATCCGGGTGGTCAAGTCCTTCGGCCGCCGCGGTCAGCTGCTGCGCAACTTCACCGGCGACGCCAGCCGGCTGCGCGAGGCAGAGCTGACCAAGAACCGGACGCTGGCCACCCTGTGGACCCTCATCGGCACCTATCCGCAGGTGGTGCTGGCCGGCGTGACCTGCTTCGGGGTGCTGGCAGTCGGGCGCGGCTCGCTCAGCCAGGGCGACCTGATCGCGTTCATCACCCTGCAACTGCGGCTGAACTGGCCGTTGATGGCGATGGGCTGGCTGATCGCCGGCACCGAGGAGACGGTGGCGGCGACCGCCCGCCTGTTCGAGGTGTTCGACACCGCCAGCGACATCACCGACCCGCCGGAGCCGGTGCGCCTGAGCGGGCCGTGGAGCCAACCGGCCCGGCTGCAGTTCGCCGACGTCTGCTTCCGCTTTCCGGGCGCGGCCAGCGACACCCTGCATGGGCTGAACCTCGACATCGCGCCGGGCGAGACGATGGCCCTGGTCGGCCCCACCGGCTCGGGCAAGACCGTGCTCACCTCGCTGGTCTCCCGGCTGCACGACGTCACCGGCGGCGCGGTGCTGATCGACGGCGTGCCGGTGAGCCAGCTTCGGCTGGAGGAGCTGCGCCGCACCGTCAGCACCGCCTTCGAAGAGGCCACCCTGTTCTCGGCCAGCGTGCGGGAGAACCTCAGCCTCGGCCGCCCCGAGGCGACCGATGAGGAGATCACCGAGGCGATCGAGATCGCCCAGGCCGGCTTCGTCCACGAGCTGCCCTACGGCCTGGAGACCCGGGTCGGCGAGCAGGGCCTGTCGCTGTCGGGCGGCCAGCGGCAACGGCTGGCGCTGGCCCGGGCAGTGCTCGGCCGGCCCCGGGTGCTGGTGCTCGATGACCCGCTGTCGGCGCTGGACGTGCACACCGAGGCCCAGGTCGAGAAGGCGCTGCGCCGGGTGCTGGGCGCGACCACCGCGCTGGTGGTGGCCCACCGGGCTTCGACGGTGCTGCTGGCCGACCGGGTCGCGCTGCTGGACGGCGGCCGGATCACCGCGGTCGGCACCCACAGCGAGCTGATGGCCACCAACTCCTCCTACCGCAGCCTGCTGTCCCAGGACGGCGTCGCCGAGATCCCGGACGAGCTCGCCGACAAGATTCAGGAGGCCCGGGTATGACCGCCGCGGCATCCAGCGATCCGGGCGCGGAGCAGCTGGCGGCGGTTCCGGTCGTGCAGTGGCGCGGCCAGTTCGACCGCCAGGAGGCCGAGGACGAGCAGCTCGAGGTGGCCGAGGGCCGGCCGCGACTGGACCCGGAGGCCAGGCGGCTGCTGTTCGAGCTGATCCGTCCCTACCGGCGCCAGGTCCTCATCCTGCTGGTTCTGGTGATCGGCCAGGTCCTGACCACGATGGCGGCGCCGCTGCTGATCGGGATGGCCATCGACCACGCCCTGCCCGACGCCCTGAACGGCGACTACCGGACCCTGATGCAGCTGACCGCGGCGCTGGTGGCTGCCGCCACCACGTCCGGCGTGCTGCAGTGGGTGTTCCTACGCCGGACTGGCGTGGTCGGCCAGGCGGTGCTGTTCGACCTGCGTCGCCGGGTCTTTGACCACACCCAGCGGTTGAGCGTCTCGTGGCACGAGCGGTTCACCTCTGGCCGGGTGATCAGCCGGCTCACCTCAGACATCGACACCCTGCGCGAGCTGCTGGACTCCAGCCTGGACGGCTTGCTGCTCGCCCTGCTCAACATCGTGGTGATCTCGATCGTGATGCTGGTGCTCGACCCCTGGCTGGCTCTGATCGCCCTGACCGCGATGATCCCGCTGCTGGTGCTGTTCCGGTGGTTCTCGGGGCACTCGACGGTGGCCTTCCGCCGGACCCGTGAGACCGTGGCGCTGCTGATCGTGCAGTTCGTCGAGACCTTCAACGGCATCCGGGCGGTGCAGGCGTTCCGCCGGGAGCCCCGCAACGACGCCATCTTCGAGGGCTTGAACACCGCTTACCGCGACGCCAACCGCAAGGTCTTCAACCTGCACTCGATCTTCATCCCCGGGGTGACCCTGATCGGCAACGTCGCCACCGTGACGGTGCTGTTCGCAGGCGGTTACCGGGTGGCCCAGGGCGGCCTGGCGCTCGGCGTGCTGACCGCTTTTCTGCTGTACCTGCGGGAGTTCTACGGCCCGATGGAAGACGTCGCGATCTTCTACAACTCGCTGCAGTCAGCGACCGCGGCGATGGAGAAGCTGGCGCTGGTGCTGGCCGAGGAGCCGGCGGTCCCCGAGCCCGCGAACCCGGCGCCGTTGCCGCATCCCACCGCCGGTGAGATCCGCTTCGACTCGGTCGTGTTCAGCTACGACCCGGCGGCTGAGCACCCGCGCACCGTGCTGCACGAGCTCGACCTGTGTATGGAAAGCGGCCAGACCGTGGCGCTGGTCGGCGCCACCGGGGCCGGCAAGACCACCATCGCCAAGCTGATCAGCCGGTTCTATGACCCCACCGAGGGCCAGGTGCGCCTGGACGGCGTGGCGCTGACCCAGCTGTCAGACCTCGACCTGCACACCGCGGTCGTGATGATCACCCAGGACGGCTTTCTGTTCTCCGGCTCGGTCGCCGACAACATCGCCTTCGGCCGGCCGGAGGCCTCGCGCGCGGAGATCGAGCAGGCGGCCCGGGCAGTCGGAGCCGACGAGTTCATCCGGCGGCTGCCGGCCGGCTATGACACCGACGTCCGCAAGCGCGGCGGCCGGCTGTCGGCCGGGCAGCGGCAGCTGATCGCCTTCGCCCGGGCCTTTCTGGCCGATCCGGCGGTGTTGATCCTGGACGAGGCCACCTCCAGCCTCGACATCCCGACCGAGCGGGCGGTGCAGCGGGCGCTGCGCACGGTGCTGCGCGGGCGGACCGCCCTGATCATCGCCCACCGGCTCTCCACCGTGGCGATCGCGGACCGGGTGCTGGTGCTCGACGCCGGCCGGGTGGTCGAGGACGGCACCCCGGCCGACCTGATCGCCACCGCGGACGGCCGGTACGCCGCGCTGCACACCGCCTGGCTCGACTCGCTGGTCTAACGAGTGCTTCGTCTAGTTCGACAGACTCAGCTCGTTCGTACCCTAGGGGCACTCCTCAGATCCATACAACAAGATCGGCACGGACAGCGCTCCCGAAGATTACACAAGCGTCAATATCTCCGCTGAACTGACTGCAAATCCGTTTCGATAAACGGGCTCGCACTCCCTGAGCGACGAGCGACGAACGACGAACGACGAACGACGAACGACGAACGACGAACGACGAACGACGAGCGACGAAGCGACGAACGACGAGCGACGAAGCGACGAACGACGAGCGACGAACGACGAACGACGAGCGACGAACGACGAGCGACGAACGACCGGTACGTCGGTGCGTGGTCGCGAGAGCTATCGAGCGGGCATTAGGGTAAAGAGGCATCTGGACATTAGGGCGTACATGCATTAACGTTGTATGCCTAGCGGCGTGCGGCATGAGCGGAGTCGGTGAGTCATATGGTCAGCTACCCAGACTGGGCAGTCCGTGCGTTCGTCTGGCCCTACCGCAGCGTGCCTTGGTCACGTTCGCGCGCACGAGGGGGCGCTTTGACGCCCCTACCCGAGTGGAAGAGACAGACGCCGCAACAGAAGTTGCAGCCGTTCGGGCTAGTGCTCTGTTTGGACCTCTCTGGGTCAACGACCGCTGTACCGGCGTGGTCGTGGTACGTAGTCGCTTTGGCACGTGATGCACGCGTCGCGCGGAACGCTACACAGCACTCGCTCTTGAGCCCGGCCTCAACGGGTAATGAGTCGATCTCAATCCCGCCCGACTGCGTGTTGACGGTTGTTGACGGCAATAACCGGTTGCGCATCGTTGCGCTGATCGCAGAGTTAGTTGTGCCGCCAAAGCAACAGGTCGCGACGCACATGGCCAGTCGACTCGGGCTAGCAGCGTGCGGAAATGGTTATCGTGAATGGACGACTGTGAGAACTAGCGCGGCACTCCAAGCGTTGGAGCCGTACCAGCTTCTGATGCAATGCTCCCTGGAAGGCGGGATTGAGCACCGATGGAGCGATGGGCGCGGAGACGAGCCGCTTCACAGCCGGGCGCAGTTGCTTAGCGACGTTCTGCTGCGTTCAAGCGGCAATCAACTTCGTCACCGACGTCCCGGTTACGGCAAGGGTCGGGGCCGGGCAACTCGCCATGTCAGGCGCAGCTTCACAGGACGACCCTCAAGATTCGGCGCTGATCACTTGCCGTTATCTCACCATGCGCGCTCTCGTCGTGTTCGATCGATGACGTTTTGGCAACGCTGTCCGGATGGGTATATGACGGAGGATTTGTTTGCGCCGCTTCAACAAGGAAAGGCGCAGCTGGAGGTCAGAGTCTGATGACCGCTCGTTTCGTAGGTGAGGTCGAGGTGGACCCCCGTCGTCGTGTTTCGCTCGGACGCGCCGGCAATCCTGATCACACGCGATATCGCGTCGAAGAGGATGAGATTGGCGTCCTGACCCTTACGCCAATCGTTAGCATCCCGGTGACCATGCTCGACGAGCGCCTGCTTAGAGCCATCGCAGACGTAAAGGCCGGAAAGACGGAACCTCGACCAGATCGCTCACGCGCGCGCTAGCCTTCGCGCGCGAGGGCGCACGCCGGTGCGCAATGCCTTTCTCGCATCGGATGTGCAAGCCTCAAGTTCGCGTGCAGCTCAGGCGGAGTCATCCGCAGACTCGCAAAGATTTCTGGCGAGGTACCGTGGCAACAAGGCTTCGGTGGTTTCGAGGGCTAACCAGGCAAGCGCGTTCGCAGGCAAGTTGACGGCAGCAGGCCCCCACTCACCCACTGGGCAAGTGGTTCGCCGTCGCCACAACGCTGACATTTCCCGTCGCTGCTTTAGTATGACCGTTTGACCGGCGGTCGATACTGCGGTTTCTGACCGTACCCATCGTTGGCCCCGCTCAGGCTGGGTACGACTCGCGCATCGCGTCGTTAACTCGATCAATAGCCCACTGCCACTTGTAGCATCTGTCAGAGCTGGTCCGGTCGCGACCGGCTTCGAGAATTCGCAACAGTCGAAGCATTTGAGCGGGCGCGTCGACAGCGGGTGCTATCTCTGCCCTAAGGAAGTCGATGGACTCAGCAGCGCCAAGCAGCGTGCAGCCGGGTTTTGCTCGTAGCGGTTCTGCAGCGAACAAGGGGACCGAGTCGCCGTCAACAAGCTGGCTAGCTTCGACAGAAAGAACAATCCTCGGCGTGTCGGCAGCCCATTCGAGGTGAACTGCCTCTACGAGCGCCGGCCCAAACAATACGTTGTTATCGTGGTAGCAGGCTCCCACCGCGACGCCGCCTCGGCTAAGAATGCCGAAGTCAAGCAGGAGATACGTCTGGACGGCGGCGAGCAGACGTAGTAGCTGCTGTAATGCGGTCCGGTCAGAGGCATTTTCACTGTTGGACAGAGGAACCGACACGCCCAGATTATCGGAAAACCATGTGGTTCGGATGCCTAAATCGACGGCGGACACCCAGGATCTCGTGACCCACTGTTCGATACCCGCCACAAAAGCTAGCGAATTCATAAACTGCTCATCGTTGCTAGAGTCGATAGCACCGAGGGTATCCATAAACCCGACGGCAGCGCGACGGTATACGCGACCTCTCCTTACAAGCCTATGAGCAGCTCGTTCGCGGGGGACGGCTCCATCGAGGCCCTCAGACATCAATTGTCTCCCGAATGAACTCGCAGGCCGAAAGGTCGCTCATTCGACGCGAAAGTCAAGAATAACGGGTTGGCCGTCATTTTCCCGCATCCAAAATATCCATAAAGTCGGATACACCGCATCGACGGCAGTGCGTACGACGGTAACGGCGCTGGGGTCATCGACACCGCCAAGTGCCTCGTTCCACATTTGTTCCGGGTCATCCTCGATTGAGTCCAAGACCTCAGAGGCCAGAAAAAGTCGCCGTAGCGGCTGGCCAGGAAGGAACAAGCGATCCCACGCCTCGATCGCCGCCGCTGCCCACAACATGGCCGGATATTACCCCATCACCCCAGTAGGGCAATAGGGCGTGTGACACTGACCACTTACTGGACGTCGAGCAGATCTGGGAGAGGGACGCGCGGCCACCTCGATCCAGACATCCCGGCCGGGCGAGCGACGACGCGCACCGTGGTGGCAAGGCCCGATGACAAAGACCCGGCGCGAACGGTCGGTGGACCCACTCCCAGGCTGTGTGGTACCAGCTAGGCGGCGGCGTGCTCGCTGACCGCCGCGCCGGCCGGCTCCAGGGCCAGCTCCAGCACCTCACGCACGTCGCTGACCAGGTGCACGGCCAGCGCCTGGCGCACCTCGGCAGGCACCTCGTCCAGGTCGGGCTCATTGCGGCTGGGGATCAGCACCGTGGTGATGCCGGCCCGGTGCGCGGCCAGCAGCTTCTGCTTCAGCCCGCCGATCGGCAGCACCCGCCCGGTCAGTGAGACCTCGCCGGTCATCGCGACGTCCGAGCGCACCAGCCGGCCGGACAGCAGCGACGCCAGCGCGGTGGTCAGGGTGATCCCGGCGCTCGGGCCGTCCTTGGGCACTGCGCCGGCCGGGAAGTGGATGTGCACCCCGCGGTTGGCCAGCTCGGACACCGGCAGCTGCAGCGATGCCCCGTGCGAGCGCAGGTAGGACAGCGCGATCTGGGCCGACTCCTTCATCACCTCGCCCAGCTGGCCGGTCAGCCGCAACTCGGTGGGGCCGGTCTCGGCGTCGGCCAGCGAGGCCTCGACGAACAGCACGTCACCGCCCGCCCCGGTCACCGCCAGGCCGGTCGCCACACCCGGCACCGCCGTCCGCTCGGCGGTCTCGGGGGTGTGCCGGGGCTGTCCGAGGTAGTCGCGCAGGTTCTCCGGACGCACCGTGATCGCCTCGCCCGAGCCTGCATTCCCTGAGCCTGCATTCCCCGAGCCTGCTTCGCCTGAACCTGCATTGCCCGAGCCGGTGCCTGCCAGCGCGGCCTGGGCGGTGATCTTGCGCAGGATCCGCGCGATCAGCCGCTCCAGCTCACGCACCCCGGCCTCGCGGCTGTA
>WUUC01161928.1_pt1 | contig 25482 bp, 10 predicted proteins | sample 6278441 | NCBI WGS metagenome assembly WUUC01 (sample SAMN13675441, study PRJNA597444) | soil metagenome | isolation source: soil | place: USA: Washington | collected 2017-10 | reverse complement strand
TTATATATATTGTGTGAACAATTCCAATAACCGTGAAAATACCATCCTTACTAGCGCAGTACTTTTATAATCATCACCGCCTCGAATTGCCGGGCATAGGGAGTTTTGCATTGGATAGCACCTCTTTATCCACTCTACAGCACAGCAAGCAACGCTCAGCAGTTTTAGAAGGCGTCAGCTTTCAAAGCAATGTGTCATTAAAAGAATCTGCGGATCTTATCGCCTTTATAGCAGAAAAGACGGGTAAAATGAAAGCCCTTGCTGCAGCAGACCTTAATTCATACCTGCAGCTGGCCGAACAGTTCCTGAATATGGGCAAACCCTTTTCATTTGAAGGAATTGGTATTCTTTCGAGAGTAAAGCCCGGCGAATTTGAGTTCACTCCCATCTCTGTTTCCACTGAAAAAGTAAAAGAATATCATATAAATGAGAATGCTGTTCCCGATACAAAAGGCGAATCTTCTTCGCGGTATGAGTCTTTTCTTACCGCTCCCAAAACAAGCTATGAATGGAAAAGGCCCGTCATTGGGCTCTTGCTTTTATGCGGTATAGGGTTGACGATCTGGGGAGGCTATATGATTTCACAAAAGAATAAACAGAAAAGAGTTCCTGTTGCAGCACAGCAGATTGTTGACGAAAGCGCCGCACCAGATACCGTCCAAAAAACCGAGCCCCCCGTTACAGTGGCATCCATAATTCCACAGGAGGTCAATTATAAATATGTACTGGAAGTGGCTAAAAGCAAAAGAGCATTCAAACGCTATAACCAGCTAAAAGAAATAAAATGGAAAGTTGAGTTAGAAACCAAAGACAGCATTCAATACAAGTTATACATGCTGTTGCCAGCCCTCGCAGATACCAGCAGAACGCTTGATTCATTGATGGTGATGACAGGGAAAAAAGTGTATATAGAATACGCTAATTAATCACACAAATCCTGGTGTCAGAGGGAGAAATGAGATGATTCCTATTCTCATACATGATACTTGCAACGATGGCATAATGTAATTTTTATGCTGCGGAACAATCTTTCCAGGCTTACCAAATCCCATTTATTCAAAAAATTTTGCTGCGAATGCGACCAAAGGAGAGAGACATATTGCAAAAGAAGAAGGCCATAGCAAAAACAATAAAGGCCGGAAAACCGGCCTTTATGATTCATTCTTACTCAACAGAGATTTAACGTTTTTTCAGAGGTATGGATTAAACATTGGCTTGAATACCGGATAATAAAGTGGTTGCTTCAGAAGATGGATGGAATAAAAACGGGTACACTGCAAAGTTGAAACATTGATTTCTATAAGTGAAGCGTACAGCTATCTATTTAGAATATTTGTGCCTAAAAAAGTAAATCTTCGAGGGTCAATTACCGTCCTTCTACGAATAGTAAGTGTTTCCTTTAGCCAGGAGCGATTTTTCTTACACAAATCTTCAATACCATAGTTCCTATTCCCCTATGATAAACCGGGATGTTCAAAAAAAACACGTTGCAACCTCCCGCTAATTGGCGCAATTAACGAATATCAACCGCATGATCAGCTGCAACATTTTGGCCGCTCCACACTTTGATCGCCGTCCATGGCTCTGCAGGCGAAGACCAAAATTCATCTGTGCCAGGCAAGCCTAAAGGGAGAAAAATAGTTGCGCAGATATATAAACTTCCCGTAGTGATATAAAAATCGGCCAGCGCCGGCTGAGGGCCATACAAGCCAATGCTCAACCATCCATCTTTGTTATATGTGCCGGGGGCGTCCAGTGTTTTTTTCAATACCGCTGTCAATGCCGGCCGTACTTGTGCCGGCTTAAGTGACCCTGGCAATTGCTTTTTAAAAGCGATGTCCGCCAGGTGATGGAATACACCGCCGCGGTATACAATGGAACGCCCTATAATCGGGTATGTTCCGTCCGCGTTGATATTTCTTTCCTGTATTTCCGCATATCGCTGATTGATTTTGCTAAGATTCGGCAAAAACCATTGGAAAGATTTGTTCTTATTATTTATTATTTCAACAATACTTGCGAGGTAAGGGTGAATAACAATGCTGTTATAATAATCCATATGAAATGACATACCATCCGAAAACAGTCCATCACCGATATACCAATGATTGGCAAATTCTCGTATCGCATATTCTATCCGCACAGGATCGTAGTCAAGTCCATATTTGCAGAAGAAAGCCTCGATCATGCCGGTAAACAATATCCAGTTGGAATAAACCGGTACTGTCGCTCTTGTAGTTTTAAATGCTGTGATTACCTGCTGCTTCACAGTTGTATCAAGATTTTGCCACAACCACGGACAACGAACCAGACCAAACGCAAGAAAGGAAGCGTCTACCAGGGGTTGGCCGCCATTCCATTTTAAATAGTCTTTTGATTTTGGATCAACGGCATTTGCAATCGCTCTTAATGTCCATTGACGATATTGTTTTCTTAACGCAACCTCTTCCTGCGAACCACCTTCAAGGTTGAGCCATGGTGCTATGCCACTTAATGTTCTTCCAAATGCTTCAAGATAAGCTACCGAAGTTCTGTTGGCGGCATTGTCAACATTCTTCGTTAACTCAACAGGCATTTTTTCTTTTAACCTGCCTTCCGCTAGATTCAATATTACAGGTCTTGCCATTTTATCCATGTATTGCAACCAAAGTTTTCTGTCAGCTGAACTTTCCTGGGCAGTTAACATTCCCGGGAAAAATGAACAGGCAACCAGCAAAAGTTTCCAGTTCATACAAACAATCCTGTTTTTTAAATTCATTTCACTTCTTTTATTATTTAATGGATCCCATTTTGCCTAATCAATCTCCGTTATCACTTTTTTAATTTTATTCTTAATACTTACCAATAATTAAGCACGAAAATATAAAGTTGTTTACCACTCACTATTTTGTTAGTGGCTTAACACCGGCATGTGTTGGTTTAATTTGTTTAATACTGCCATCCGTATTAAATTCCATCTTATCAATGCAAACTTCGCGGTTATAGCCAGCAGATCTTCCCATTAAAATGCCATTCGGATAATTAAACCGATGATATACGATATACCATTCGTCTTTACCGGGAACTTGTATGACCGAATTGTGTCCTGTAGCATAAATGCCGGCAGCAGTGTCTTTTGCTATCACCAGGTTGTTTGGTGGAACTGTGATTTTCCCATTGGGGGAGTCAGAGATGCCATAGCGAACAAGGTAATTTTCACTGCGTGTATCGTTTTCACTCCACATAAAATAATAAGTGTCGTTCCTGTAGAAAACAGTCGTTCCCTCCCGAAAAGTTGAGTCGGGTGTGATGACTTTCATGGTTGCTTTCTTTATCGAAACCATATCAGCATTAAGTTCGGCAACAGCCATATAACCATTACCCCAGTATAAAAAACTCTTCCCCGTTTTTAGGTCTGTGAATACTTCCGGATCAATCTGCTGTCCGCGGGTGACTCCGTCGGGATATTCGTCGATCAATGGTTTGCCGGTATCAATAAATGGTCCTGCCGGATCATTGGCTACGGCCACACCTATTTTCTGCGCAGCCGTGAAATAAAAAAAGTAATTGTATCGGTCACCAATCTTTTTCTCAATGATACAAGGCGCCCAGGCATTCTTCTTTGCCCAACTGACATCTTTAATTAGATCGAGTATTACCCCCTCATCCTTCCATTCAACCAAATTGGTTGAAGAAAAGGTTTTGAAATAGGTGCCTGACCAATTAGTAAAACCGTCGCTTGTGGGATAGACATAATACCTTTTTGTTTTTTCGGCATACAATATATCCGGATCGGCATAATAGCCTTCCAGCACTGGGTTGCCATATTCTTTTGCATGTACCTTCCAGCGTTGTTCTTCTTTTCCTTTTATTGTAACACTATACCCGATAGGACCGGCGCTGAAATTCTGTGCCCTCTGAGGCGTGATTTTTACTCCGGGATAAACTATAAAAAGAGGATCAAGCGATTCCAGGTTGGTGCCATGCTTTACCGGCAGTTGCAGTAATCTATTAATTGTGTCGATTTTAATATTTCTTTTTTTAATAGCTTTAGATGCAGCATATTGAAGAATATCTTCCGCACGTCCCCATTGTGTTACCATCATGGTCGCCTCTTTTTCAGTGATAGAAATAACCGTTCCATGGCGGGGTTGAAAGTTCATACTTACATCATGATCAATCACGTTAAAATTTTGCAGGTCTTTCGTTTTAGTGAACTGGTATCTTCCTTTGGTATACACATCATACATGAGGATATATTCATTCCTGTCGTTTAACTTAAAGACACTGGCTCCTTCAACCGGATCAGTTGTTTGCTGAACATACTTGTCTCTTAAAACATACGCTCCTGTAAGTTTGTCCGATACAGCAATCTTAATACCTGCGCCTTCACCTTCCGTTTTAAAAAACAAATAATATTTTCCATTTTTGAAAACAATATCGCCATCAATGCAAGCGCCGTTGGTGGGGCTGAAAAAAAGTTGTTTGGGCGCTGTTTCCAAATCCGTAAACTGAGCATTCGCATACGAAAAATAAATTTTGTCGGGGTCATTTCCATGCTTCATTGAAAAATAGATCATGTATTTGCCGGCTTTTTCATCATAGATGGTTTGCGGCGCCCAAACACGAAGCAGGCTATCATTTCCGGGAAATCTTTTTTGCAAATTAATGGCGCTGGACGTCCAGTTGACAAGGTCAGCAGATCTTAACAAAACCATAGCCCTGTTAGAATTCCAGCCGTTAGCTGACACCATATCGGTTACTACCATATAAAAGTACTTGCCTTCGGCGCCGCGTAATACATGCGGGTCCCGTACCCCACCGGTTAAACTTATTTGTTTTGAGGAAATGACAGGGCTGTTATTATTTAAAGCCCTGAAATTATATCCGTCATTACTTATGGCAAAATGGATAGCTTCTTCGCGGGCACCGTTACCAGTAAAATACGCAAAGAGATAAGCGGCATATTTTTTACTTAGCTGCTTTTCCTGCGCCAGGATTATAAGTGGCGAGATCAATAGCGTAACCACCAATGCAGTAACATTTCGTGCAAGTAATTTTATTTTGTCAATCTTAAGTTCCATGTCAACTTTTATTGTTGGTAAACTCTTACATAGTCTACTTCAAATAACCGTGGGAAGGAAGTATTAGCAGGATCGCCCCCGTTCATTCCGCCAACCGCAAGGTTTAATAACATATAGTGTGGTTGCCTGAATGGATTAAATCCTGACCCATCTTTATTTACTAATGAATCGACTGCGACTTTATTAAGTAACTGGTCGTCTAAATATAGGGCGATAGACTCTTCGGTCCAGTCCATGCGCCAGGTATGAAACTTTGAAGACCAACTAGTGCCGCCAATTGAATCCACAGAAAATGTATTGCTGTACCATGCCGGTTTGCGGTTCTTTCCCAAACAAGCAATGTTCGCTAATAACTTTCCTTTGTAGTATTCCATGATATCGATCTCGCCATTGGCGGGCCATCTTTTTTCTACACCCAACGTCCACCACGCCGGCCAGATACCATCGCTTATATCGATGCGGCCCCGCATTTCAAATCTTCCGTATAGCCATGCTTTTTTTCCTGCCGTAATTAAACACGATGAACTATAATTGATCGTTTCCCTTTTCTTTCGCCAGTCATTACTACCTTTTTCATATCGTGGATTTGGCTTTTGTTCTCTTTTTGCTTCAATGATAAGATAGCCACTTTCGCAACGGGTATTATCCGGTTGATACCACTGAAATTCTTCATTGCGAACGAACCCCTGCTCATATCGCCAATTGGATGAATCAGGCCGGCCATCGGTATTAAACTCATCTGACCACACCAATTTATATTTAGCATTATCGGTTGCCGCTACTGATGAGTGGCCTGCGGGGCTTGTAAGATTGTAGCCATAGGTGATAGCGAAAATAAAAGGAAGCAATGCTTTTACCAATTGAAAACCCATATTGCTAATAAATTTTAATTTTAAATCTTTCGATCAATTCTATTGTACAACTGCTAGAATATCTTCTCTCACAGGCTACTCCTCATACGGGTAAAGAGCCTCAATTGTCATTGCCATCAACGCCTCTTTGTTCTTACATGGATTGAATTTGTTTATAAATGTACGCTGTAGACACACCAGACCTCGAATGCCTGAAACTATATCAAAGCGGTTAATCAATAAGCAACGTCATTCAATTTAAATACCTGTACATCTCGCAGGCGGCCAACAAAAAAGCGCCAACACCAAAATTCGAAGTCGAATGCTGGTTGACTACCTGCCCCGGTATTGCTCTTTCGCCAATAGGTTGTACAAATCCAATCTTTCCATCAGCTTGTAACGCAGTTGTGGTAAGATAATTCCAGCTTCGCTTTACAACTGGCATGTATTCCGTTTTTTCAAGGTAGCCATTATTGATACCCCAAAGTAATCCATAGGTAAAAAATGCAGTTCCGCTTGTTTCCGGACCGGGAGCATGGGTCGAATCGAGCATACTTCTTGTCCAATACCCGCCGGTTTGTTGAGATTTTCGGATCGCCTCAGCTATGCCTTTATACTTTTCAATGTACTCGCTCCTGTGAGCATCATCTGCAGGTAAATCCTTCAGCACTTTTGCAAGTCCTGCAAACACCCAACCATCGCCTCTTGCCCAAAAATCTTTTTTACCGGTAACGGTTTTGTGTTTCGGATAAACATATTTCGCATCGCGATAATAAAGCTTTTCTGTACTATCATACATGATGCTATTGGCATAATTAAAATAGTCATACAGTTTATCCAGGTACAGGCTATTACCGGTAATCTTATACAGCTTCGTCATGACCGGCATTACCATATACAATCCATCTGCCCACCACCAGTAATCATTCCTGGAGGTGCTCATCTGGTATTCCATTACTTCTTTGGCACGGGCAATTTTCTTCTCCTCTTTTTCAATATTGTACAAGTCTGCGTAGGTCTGAAAGCAAATTTGCCAATCGCCAAATAACACATATTTATCCTGCTCTCCATAAGTATGTTTCCATTCATCTTTGTTGTCTGACTTAGCCCCCTTCCATTGATTGTGTTGCGCCCATTTCGCGGAATATTTTCGATACGCTTCATTATTAGTTAAAAAGTACGCTTCCATATTACCGGTGTGATAAGCGGCTTCATCCCAAAAAGCATTTCCTGGTTGAGGGTTACTATTTTGCCAATAACTATTTACTTTTTCGATTATTTCCAATACATCATTTTTTGATGTTGCAATGGCTAACGGTTTTTGCGAAGAACAAGTGGCGAAAAAAATACAGCCGCCAATGAGGATGTTCAAAAGACTATTACTCGCTTTCATTGAAATAACTTTTTTTTAAAACCCAGGGTTCCATTCCAATACTTTAACTATTTGCACAGGAAAATTAGTTTTCCCTTCTGCATCCGCCTGTTCGGCATTTTGCACGAATAAGTTTAATACACGCTTATCCTGCCACAGTTCCGTGTCATAGGATGGTTCCCATGCGCCAACTGAAATCGGGGACAGATCATAAAGTTTCCATTTTGCTTTACTGATATTTTTATTGACGGCTACCGACACTTTGTTACCCCGTTCTGCATCCCTGAATAAGATAGCAACATTTATTTTTTTACCGGAGCGGTTAATGACCAGTTGTGGCCGCGAAATCGGAATTCGTTTGGTTCCCGCTCCACTTAAACTAAATGCCGTTTTTCGAAAGCCCGTATTCTCCACCTGCCATTTGCCATTTGCTTTATAAATAATATGATACTGCGGTATAGGTGAACCTGCATCACGCCAGTAACTGGTGATATAAGGATCGCCTTTGTCGTCGGCGAACATCGAAGTCTGGTTGATCAGTTCACTGTTTTGCGGAATACGAAGCGCATACTCCGCATTGGAAACTGTTACCGGCAAGGTATATTTTTCACCGGTAGATTTTTCCCAGTTGATACCACCATCGGTAGAACGGGCATAGCACATATCATGATTGCTGGCTACATCCGGGCTTTCTCTCCATACCCATGAAATATGAATAGTTCCTTTACTATCGGTGCATGCCTGCCAATAAGCATTTCTTTTCGTTTCCCCATCAATTAAATTGCTATGTAATTGGGTCCATTTTTTTGTAGCAATACTGTATCTGTTAATCACAAGGTTTCCCCGACCCGATCCGCCATCGCGATAAAAGAATATCAGGTCACCGCCCGGCATTTTATAAAATTCCGGGTAGCTTACACTCTTTTCTAATTTACCGGTCATCGCGATTTTCTCCGTCATCTCCAGCGATCCCGGTTCTATGCCTTTACAATACCGCAGTGCATTGTTATGATGGTCCCATGCCACATGAAGATACCCATCACCATCCACCATTATACTGATGCTGTTGTGTGCATCTGCTGCATTACCCTTATAGGCCGTTCGTTTCATTATCCATTGGTTGCTTCCGTGGCGTCTTTTACCAAGCACTACATAGGCATCCTTGTCATAAAAAGAAATAAACTGCGTATCCTTAAAACTGACCAGCGAATTTTTCCGGAAGACAACTGTATTTACAGAATTGCTGGCCCACCCACTGTCGACCTCTGTTACCGATACGCGTGGAAGAACCTGCGCTTTTATTCCGTAAGCAATAAGGATATAAATAAAAACTATTATCCCACGTAGCATAACCGGCGTTTCTTTTTGAGCTTTTAAAAAAGTTAATACAGCAATTCAAGCTAAGATAAAATGGCCGGAAAGAAAACCTTAACCGGCCATTGTTGCTATGCTATACTCAAACTAACTGCTGCTTGTTATTGATAACCCTGGTTTTGCTCAAGTTGCGCATCCTTATTCAAATTGATCTCTGCTTGCGGGATCGGCAGTAAAAGATGCTTATCTTCTATACCCGAAAGCTGGTTAACGGGACTAACTGCATTTAAGCGCCGTGCTCTTTCTACCAATGTCTTCGTCCGCATCAATGTCATACGCCTGTTTTCTTCCCCTACCAGTTCTCTTACTCTTTCATCAAGAATATAATCCAATGTCACATCCCCCGGGGATACAGGAGTTGCATTCGACCTTCCCCGGATCACATTCAATGTTGCTGCAGCTTCGGGTAGTTTACCCTGTTTAAACTGTGCTTCTGCAAGCAATAAATATGTTTCGCCCAACCGCATCAATATAATATCCTTGATCATCGCAAAACCAAATTCATCATTGGGATCGAAGTGAAACCATTTGGTAGTATGTGGTGGAATTCTAAAAACGGTATCAAATCCAGTGTAGGGAACGGGTTGTCCATAGGTGGCCGGCTTTGAGGGATCATTATAAGTATAACGTCTTCTGAAATTATAAGGGGAATTGCGCATATCCGCTGTCTCATACAAATTGTAAATTACCCAGTCATTCAATCGCAAACGGGCAAGCCCTCTTCCGCCAAGTGAATCTGTTAATTTCATGCCGGCGATCTGGTAATAAGCGGCTGTCCATACCCTGCGTTGCTGCGGGCTATTGGTAATACCACCAATAACAGAAGCAGGGTGTTCCATTTCCATTGTCCAAAGAACTTCTTTATTGTTTTGTGCTCTGCGCTGATTGCCATAAATAAACATATCGGCAAAAGGATCACCAGGCTGGTTAGCCCTGGTACCGAACCGTGTGGTGCTAAGCGTAAAAAATGGACTGCTGATAACAGCCTGCGCCTGCTGCTCCGCTTTATCATTTTTATCCATGCGCAAATAAGCTTCAGCGAGCAAGTGCATGGCCATGAATTTATGCGCACGTGCGGCTGGTTTTCCTGCGGCATTTGTTTTAGAACCTACATTGCCGGGATCTGGCAAATTAGCAGCTGCAAAAAGAAGATCTTCTTCTATAAGATTATTTACTTCCTCTAATGGCGCTCTTACAAAATCAGTTTTTGGCGCACTAAGCGGCTCCTTCACTACTGGCACCCTGCCAAAACAAGTGGCCAGTATATTGTATGCATAAGCCCTGAAAAAACGTGCCTCACCATTGATCGCATTTTTATTTGCATCTGAAATACCTGTTACCGAGGGATCTTCAATATTCTTTATAATAATATTCGCATTGTTGATCATCCGGTACGCCCAACTCCAGGTAAAAGAGGCGGCGGCATCGGTGGAGACAAGCAAAGGGTAACTATAGTACGGAACTTCGATGCCCTCTTGCTGTGCGGCATAAGCGATATCGGTTCCTACCTGCCATACATTCAACCAACCCTGCCTGTCGCTGGTAGTATAGAACTGGCTGAGGTGATTGTATAAACCTGCCAGTGACGCTTCAAAGCCCAGAGCATCCCGCAATGTTTCCGGCGCATACGATGAATAAACTTTCTCATCTAAAAAACTCTTTTTACAGGCCGGTAGTGCAAGTATAATTATTGCCGGAAGAAATAGGTATAATAACTTTTTCATGCTAGTAAGATTTAATCGATTAACGAAGTGTGATATTGGCACCAAATACAAATGAGCGAACAGGAGGATAATTATTTACCCAATCGCCGGAGCCTCTGAACGTGAAATCCTGTTCCGGGTCCCAACCCTGCCAATTTGTAAAGGTGTGCAGGTTTCTTCCGCTTGCGTAAATTGTAACGCCCGCCAGTTTTATTTTGTCTAACAGTGCCTGTGGCATCGTATAGCTGAGTGTAATGTCTTTTATCCTTGTATAACTTGCATCTTTCGGATAGGCATAGCCGCGGTTGGCTGTAACAGCCAGGGCACTCAACGACGGCCTGTCATTGATCGGATTGTCCACGGTCCAGTAGTCGATCTCTTTGGGGATATTTATGCGGTGCGCCTCGTCTGCAAAAGTCAGGTTCACATTGTTGCGCAGGGCGCCTTGCGACGTCTGGATAAATATATTCAGGTGAAAATTTTTATAGTGAAAGGTGTTATTGATACCGCCTGTCCATTTAGGAATTCTAGAGCCTAAAACGCTCCTGTCATTAGCATCGATTTTTTTATCGCCATTGACATCACGGAATTTCAGGTGACCTGGTTTAGCAGTAGGATCAATCGCCGAAGCGTCTTCTCCTGTCTGCCATACCCCATCCAGCGTATAATCATAAATCACAAAACGTGATTCACCAATAAACAAACCCTGGCCGATATCGCTAACTTCCCGGCCTGTGGAATCATAATTGCCATAGAGGCTCACGATCGTGTTTTTGTAAGAAGTGAAGTTGAGCGAGGTTTCCCATTTGAAATCGCCTTCTGAAAGATTGACGGTATTCAACGTAAGCTCGATGCCGGTATTCCTTGTCTTTCCCAGGTTGTCCAGTATGTTGGCATACCCTGTAATGATCGGAAGGTTCCTGCTTAAGATAATGTCATCGGTGGTGGTTCTCCATGCATCTATTGTTCCGCTGATCCTGTTTTTTAATACAGAGAAGTCAATGCCGACATTAAGACCTTTTGTTTCTTCCCAGCGCAGGTTAGCATTGCCCAGGTTACTGGCCAAAACACCTATCGTACTTACTCCCGAAAATGGAAAGCGAACCGTACCTGCCGTTGTTTGTGTTCTGTTGATAGTAACGGCTTCGTTCCCTGTTTTGCCATAAGAAGCCCTTAGTTTAAGGCTATTGACAAATCCTATATTGGACATGAATCTTTCGTTATGCAAATTCCATCCAACCGCCATAGAAGGAAACACACCATATTTGGTGGTATTGGCTCCAAAAACCGAAGCGCCATCTCTCCTGGCAGTCAGCGTGAGCAGGTAACGGCTGTCGAAAGAATAATTGATCCTTCCCATCTGCGATGCATTTGCTTTTTTGTCCTGGAAAGAACCGGCTGTTTGCGTAGCGCCGGCGCCGAGGTTGAAAAGAGACAATTGATCATTTATAAAACCGGTAGCTGAAGACCTGTTCTCGTAATAACTTTTTTCCTGCGCACTATACAGGCCCGTAAAATCGATATGATGCTTGTTCCAATCTTTTGTATACGAAATTATGTTTTCAATGATCCAGTATTTTGATTCGGAGTTAAACGTATTGGCCGTTCCCAACTGGTTGTTGATGCTTCTTCCTTCGTATCCACCACTACGACCGGTTACATACGAATAGGAAGCGTTGAGCCTGTATTTTAATCCTTCTAAAAACGTGGGCTTTACTTCCGCGTAAGCCGAACCCGTCAGGTTATTGCTTCGTTCGATGCGTTCTGTCGTTAAACCCAGTAATGGATTAAGATAAAGCAGCTCGGGTGACATGGGGAAAAGTGTATACTGGCCATTGACATCGTATAGCTGTCCATAAGGGCTCATATTGCTTGCAAGGTAAAAGTTGGCCCTGCCACCATCGGAATTGTTGTTGTTGAAGAAAAATGACGTACCCGCGGCAAGCCAGTCCGTAATATTTACATCCACATTGGAGCGAAGATTGATTCTTTGGTATTGGTACCCCTTTACCGCGCCTTTTTGCTTCAGGTACTCACCGGAAATATAGTATTTCGCATCTTTAGTACCCCCGGATACACTCAGGTTGTGATCTGTCAGGGTTCCTGTTTGTGTTACTACATCTAACCAGTCAGTTGTCTGGCCAGCATAATAATTATTCCGCTCAAACAGGTTAGGGAGCACACTCGTATCGCCCAGGCCATTTTGCGCTTTGTAATCTGCCCATTTTTGTACATAACGTTCGGGGCTGCTGGGGTGTAATGTGTTTATGATATTCTCAACACCGGTATATACATTATAACGAATAACGGCTTTGCCCGTGGTGCCTCTTTTGGTTGTAATAAGAATGACACCATTAGAGCCTCGTACGCCATAAATGGCGACTGCCGAAGCGTCTTTTAAGATCTCCATGGAAGCGATATCGTTGGCATTGATATCATTGGTGCTGCCATCGGGCGCCAAAGGAATGCCGTCAACGACGATCAAAGGGGAGTTATTAGCGCCAATTGAATTGATGCCTCTTACCTGCACATTGGCTGTTCTGCCGGGTACCTGTGAAGGCGTAGATACATTTACTCCCGCTACAGAACCCTGTATGGCCTGCAACACATTCGTAACAGGCAATTGTGTAAACCGATTCTTGGGAACCGACGCCACCGAGCCAGTCACATCCGCTCTTTTTTGTGTGCCATACCCGACCACGATTACCTCTGCAAGCTGACGATTGGTGGCTATCAGTTTTATTTCCATGGGATTCGTAAGGTCGGCACTGATTTCTAATGACTTGTACCCAACATTTGAAATTTCGAGTACATCGCCTTCAGCGGCGTCTATACTAAAACTCCCTCCTGCATCGGTTAGCGCATTTGCTTGTTTTCCTTTGACAAGCACTGTTGCTCCAATCAATAGCTGACCGTTTTCGTCATCCGAAACGGTACCAGACACCTTTTTGCTTTGAGCGATTGCGGTAAATGAAAAAAGGAGGAAAATGAAAAGACAAAAAGCGACAGGGATGGCTTCCCTTTTTTTAAAGAGAAAAGTGGGTGCGTGCAAAGATTTTCTCAAAATGAATTTGCAGTTAAAATTCATCATATGGCAGTAGTTTGAAATTTAAAAAACACCGGGAACTAACTATCTCGATAAACCTTCCTGGTGATAACAGGTTAAATGTCATCACAAATTCTTCGCTTGTACGGGGGACAAATGATAAAAAAAGGGGGGTAAATTCGTTATTCCTGGGTTGTTTTAAACGGAAAACCCAGCGAATTCAAATAAAGGAGGGAAGAAATATTAGAAAATCCGGAACGACTTATTGTTCCACCTCAATATCGATGGGTTTTGTGCCCAATACTTTCCTATAGCGCCTTACATACTCCGATGGTTTCATTTCGAAAAGCTTATCAAACTGCTCGCGGAAGTACCTGGCATCATTAAAACCTGTAATATAAGTTACCTCCACGATGGTCTTATTTGTAGTGACCAGCAATTCCGCGGCTTTTCGCAAACGCAGATACCGGATAAACACATTGACGGTAAGGCCCGAAACAACTTTTACTTTTTTGTAGAGGCTAGGGTGGCTCATCCCGATCTCCCGGCAGAAAGTGGGGATGTTGAAATCCGGGTTGTCAAGATGCTTTTCTATTATCTTAATACATGTTTCGATAAACTCTTTGTGTTCACCCGCTATATTCGAATTGGGCTTTAGCGTTACCGCATTCAGGAAATACCGCTGCAACCTGTTTTTTCCTTCCAGGATATTCCTTACTCTTGCCACGATGATCTCTTTGTTAAACGGTTTTGTAATATAATCCTCGGCTCCGCCTTTTATTCCTTTTAGCCTAACCTCGTCCGAGGAGCTGGCAGTTAATAATATTACAGGAATATGCGCAATAGAGGGGGTTTCCTTAATTTTCTTTACCATTTCAATGCCACCTGTTTTTTTCATTATTACATCGCTGATCACTATATCCGGCGTGTGCCTAAACACCAGTTCGTATCCGCTGCTTCCATCATCAGCTTCATATATATTAAAGGAGCCTTCAAATACCTGCCTGATGTAAGAACGCAGTTCAGCATTGTCTTCTACAATCACCATGGTTGGTAAACCGGAAGTGAGTTTATCAATAACCGTTGACTTATTCGCTTTTGCTCCTGTTTCTTCAAGTAACAAATTTTCTGCCTCTGGGTCCTCAACAAGTTCATGCAGGATCGTTTCCCCCGGTTTATACTCCTCGCTTATATGCCTGGATACAAAATGATCTTTCCCTTCAAGCAGAACCAGGCGGAATGTTGTTCCCTTACCCGGTTCACTTTTGTACGATAGCTGACCATGGTGTGCCTGGGCTAATTTTTGAGAAACATAAAGACCAATTCCAAAACCCGTTTGAGATGTCTTACCGGTATTACCGGCCTGGTAAAACGATTCAAAAAGTTTGGTGCCGGTTTCTATTGGTATACCGCTGCCCGTATCGCTGACAGCTATTTCAATTTTATTCTCGTATTGACTAATACCGAGCATGATCTCACCAGCAACGTCGGTATATTTAAATGCATTAGAAAGGAGATTAAAAAGAATGATCTCTATTTTTTCTTTATCTGCATATATAAAAATCTCCCGCTCATTCCGCTCATAGGTAAATCGCATATTCTTCATCACTGCATGCTGACTGAAACTCAGGTACACTTCATTACAAACTTCTGTAATATTAAAACGTTCAATGCGCATCTGCTGATCAACTGACTCGACTTTTCGGAACAGCAGCAGCTGATCTACCAGGCTCAGCAAACGCTTTGCATTGCGGTGAATCATGGTCGTTTTCTTATGCACAGCTTCGCTTGTATTTTCTTTCACCAGTTCCTTCAGCGGATTAATGATCAGTGTAAGTGGCGTTCTGAACTCATGCGAAATATGCGTAAAAAAAGAAATTTTCTTTTCCGTTAATTCTTTCTCCTGTTCACCTTCAAGGTGCGCTAGTTTAATTTCGTACCGTAAGCGTTCCTGCCGTTTATTATATAAAATATATAAGTAAACTCCACCAAGGACAAAAACAGCATATAAAATATAAGCCCACCATGAGCGGTACCAGGGAGGCAGTATTATGATTTGCAGTAAACGGGTTTCTTCGCCCCATACACCGTATGCGTTCATTACTTTTACACTGAATACATATGTCCCTTCATGGATTCGTGCATAGTTTGCTGCCCGGTTATTCCCGGCATTATTCCAGCTTTTATCCCATCCGGTCAATTTGTAGGCGTACTGTAGCTTGTCTGCTAAGGAATAATCCAACGCCAAATAATCAAAAGATAAGATTGCTTTATCGTAGGGCACTTTTATTTGCTTTACATACCCCTCCTGCCTTCCTGTTACATAACGATCTTCCTCCTCAACCGGGATATTATCAATCTTCAACCCTGATAAAAATACACGGGGCACTTCTTTCGACTCTTTAATACTATCCGGATGAAAAATATTAAACCCTTTAATACCGCCAAATAAAAATTCGCCTGAACGAAGCGAAAGTGCGGCATTGAAACTGAATTGATTGCTTTGTAAACCATCCGCATACGTGAAATTGCGAAAACTTCTGTTTACGGGATCAAACTTGCACAATCCATTATAGGTGCTTATCCAGAGAACTCCGTGCTGATCTTCAAGAATCCGAAGTACATTATTATTAGGCAAACCTTCGCGTGTTGTAAAACGCTGAAAAGTGCCTTTTGCCCTGTTAAAAAGAAGCAACCCGCCGCCTTCCGTTCCAATCCAAAAATTTTTATGAATATCCTCGTGAATAGATCTTACAGTATACCCGATCGGGTAAACCTGGTGCGCCTTTTTAGTCTGATCAATACGAAGTAAGCTCCCGTAGTCTCCCGCCCAAAGTTGGCCATTACGATCCTCCGTTAAACATTGTACGTTTACGATTTTCTCATCAAAAATTTCAAATTGATTCGTTTGCCTGTTAAAAGTATAGAGTGTTCCGTTATTTACTGTACTTGCCCAAATACGTTTAAACCGATCCTGGTAAACCAACCAAACATTATATTCCGTTTCTTTTGTCTTTGGGTTATAGCAGGAAAAGCGTTGAAATTTTCCTGAGCCCGCTTTTAGCCTGTTAATGCCATGAAACCAGGTGGATACCCAGAGGTCGTTATGTTCATCCTTAATTACACCGGTTACATAATTGCTGCTCAGGGAAGCAGCACTGCCGGTATTAGCGTACAAGTTATAGGTATGATCTTTCCTGTTCCAATATCTCAATCCTGCACCGCTTGTACCAATCCAGATATTTCCCTTTTCATCTTCACAAAACGAATTGATAAAATTATTGCCACTGTTATTCTTTAATGGAGTCTCGTAAAAAACGGTTCTGAATGAACTTGTGTTAGGATAAAGAATATTAATTCCGCCCCTTAATGTGCCGATCCATTTCCTGTCTTTTTTGTCGATAAAGATGGCATATAAAGCAGTGCTGTTAATACCTGGCTGCTGCTCATCTGATTGATACGCCTTCGCCATAGCCTCTCCTGATTTCAGCATCCATAAACCACCGCCATCTGTTGTGATCCAAAGCTTACCATTCTTATCTTCAATTAACCCGGTTACCCTTCTTACACGCGACATTTTATTCGCCGAACGTTCCCCCGTCACAGGGTCATAACAAAAAAGACCATCATCATTCCCCAACCAGAGTTTTCCCTTTTTGTCAGCTTTAAGAAAAATAACTGTTTTTAGTGCGGATGTAACCATACGTAAAACTTTAGCCTCCGTGTCAAATGCACATAAACCGTATCCCGGGACATACACCCAAATTTTTTTAAAGATGCTATCATACTCAATTGCCGATACCAGGTAATTGGAAATCCTGGTTTTTCCGAAGGCTAAAGGTATCTGCAATCCAATGCTGTTATTACCTTTAAAATAGATCAATCCATGCGTATTTGTTCCTGCAAATACCACTTCACCATCGAATGCTGACTTTAATATGTTGGAATTCTCTGTTAAAGAGATCCTGTCGTCCTTATCAAAAGATCGGAAATAGGGCGTATGAAAACGGCTGCTAAACGGATTAAAAACGCTGAGTCCCTTTGATGTACCGATCCATAAATTAGCAGAAGCATCTCCGGTAATAGAATTGATATGGCTATGACAAAGCGAAGAGCTGTCTCCAATAATATTACGGTAAACTTTAAATCCATAGCCGTCGTAACGGTTCAATCCATCATAAGTACCAAACCACATGAATCCATCATGATCCTGGTATATGCTTGTAACAACATTATTGGAAAGTCCATGTTCTATTCCAAGATACTCAACCGGGTAGTTGTCGGAAGCGCTACAAATTCGGGCAATAAAAAGAAAAGAAAAAAGCAGTCCTCGCAGTCTCATAATTTCTGAATAATTCAAAAGTCAAGATAAGGAAAATCTTTTTTCAGAGACCGCAAATCTGGAAGCAAGCACCTTCCCCCTTTGCAGTGATCATCGCTGTGAGCAGACGGTAATGTAAGGAGCGGGAAAATTAAATAGCGCAAGACCGTCGTCGCTGGGGCGTTGGATGTTATTACCCATACAAACCATAATATCTAAACCGGGGCATCCCTTCTCAACTGTTTTTTTAGCAGAAACTGCTATGACGCTTGGCAAAGCATCTATCAAAAACATGGCGTTACGAAAACTGCCTTCGTTTTCATTCACAGCAGGGATGGGGAAGGATTGCGCAAAGTTACAGGCGATTTACTAGCTGCAGGATCCGGTCTATTCTCATTAAACGTGACGGCGCATTTATGATCTATTGGCAATAGGCGGCCTGTGATCTCAATAGCGGACAGGAATATTTGGAAATCCAAAAGTAATGGTCGTCGACTTCTTGTGCTGAATGGTCACATTTAAAGATCCTCTCATCATTTCTGCCACGGGTTTGAGTTTTTTCATTTCAGTCTCCATGCTGTCAATATGCGGATTGTTGGAATCTTTTACTTTCACTAAAATAACATTGCCATACGTCTTAGCTGTCATCGTGATGCAGCTATCTTTTGTATACGCAAAAACAGCGTCCAGCAAACCGCTGAAAACGGACGAAAAAACACTTGCATCCGTATCAAGCTGCAAATAGTCCGGCACTTCGTTGACAAAAGAACTATTCTTGTTGCCAGCGTGACTGCTAAAAGAATTTGTCAGGCTGCTGACTAAATCCCGAAGCCCGGTATGTACTACCGGGACTTTCTGGATATTGGTGGTAATGGTTGCGACCATAGGAACGGTTAAGTGGTTTTTAAAGGGAATGAGGATTCAACAATCTTCACAGGATAGGTTTTCAATTGGATACGGACTACTAAACAACATGCTAACGAGAGAACAAAGAAAGGAAGATAAACTGCAGGAAAAAATAGAACATCTTATCTATCCCAGGTAATCATTATATTGGAAAGCCTGTAGAATTTCGTTTACGGAAAATTACCATGTATTTTTACAAAGGCGGCTTTAACCGGAGCGGTTTAGAATGTTTTTCGCGACCCTCATAAAAAATTTTCTCAGGTTGCGTAATGAAAAGGATACTCCCGCTCAGCAGGTCACTCCTGCATTTCTCAATTTTGCTAAAAGATTACCCTACATAATCCCCACCAATTTATTTTAGGGATCTTACCGCCTTTTAATTTCAATCCTAGCTGAACGGATTAGCCTGACAATCAAATGTAATAGTAATTATACTATAGAAAATAATGTATTTATTACGAAATAAAGTTCGAAATACTTGCACGTACAATAACTGAATATTATGTTTGTCCCGTAGTCGAACAAATCCTTAGAAAGCAATGTACCTCCACGTATGAAACAAATTATTCTTATCAAGGTAATTTCGTCCCGATGTTTCTACTCTTATTTTGGTTTCATTGTAATCGCAAAAAAGCGCTACAACCCATACCGTACCTTAACTCTAAAATGAAAACAATGAAACAATTTTTACACTCTTACTCGCATTTTTAATTTCGATCAGCCCCATTTTCTCAGCGATGCTGAATAATAATTCGAAGAATTCTTAATCAGGGGCTTTCTTTTAAACAAAATACATCCCATTTAAAAAGATGATTTTTCAAGAGAATTTGCTTGAATCTTGTCTTACCTACATTTTATTGTCTTATCCTTTTTAGAGCCGCGAGCAATTATGTTCTGTTAGCACTTTAGTGAACAGCTGCGTTAAAAAACATACTCCTAAGAACACCATTTTACCCGTGAAATTTTTTATAAACAATTTAAAAGTTTATAAAACTATGAACTATAGCGTCCAAAATAATTTTTCGTTACTATCCGTACGAATCAAAAGTGATCGACTCATCTTTGTACGTGCCGGACAAGTATTTTTAGGAATTCTATTCTTACTTTCCTTCGGATTTAATGCCCAGGGGCAAACGGCTACTGCCACTGTTTTAACTTCAACTGTCAATTCTTCATGCCTGAATGAATCGATTACATTAACAGCAACAGTAGACCAAACTTCTGCAACAGGCAACGTTCAATTTTTAGAAGGATCAACTGCTATAGGTAATGCAACCTTAGATGGCAACGGGATAGCCACACTTACAATATCAAATCTTTCAGCTGGCAATCATTCAATAGTTGCATTGTACGAAGGAATCGCACCATTTAACGAAAGTATTTCCGAACCCCTAAATCATTTGGTTAATCTTCCACCTCATATTAGTAGCCACCCGTCAAACAAAACGATTGCCATAGGATGTAGTACTACTTTTTCTGTAATTGCTGATGGCGCCGAATCTTTTACTTATCAATGGAGAAAAGACGGCGTAGATATTCCTGGCGCTAATGCAGCCGCTTTAACAATGAATAATGTTTCAATAGCTGATGCAGGAAATTATGATGTTGCGGTAACAAATCTTTGTGGTACTATCATATCGAATACAGCAAGCCTTACACTTCTTCCATCTTTAAACACAACACTGTCTTCGCAAACCAATATATTATGTTTTGGTGCCGCTACCGGAACAATCGATATCACTGCTGAAGGCGGCATGGCACCTTATAATTATACCTGGACTGGTATAGGTGTAAATGCAAATGCTGAAGACCAATCAGGTTTGACTGCGGAGATTTATTCCGTTGTTGTCACAGATGCCAATGGTTGCACCAGCGCTTCATTGCCGGTGACTATTACCCAACCTGCAGCAATTATCATAAACAGCATCAGCTCAAATACACCGGTTTGTACAGTTAATACACTTAATCTTTTTTCAACCGCATCGGGAGGTACTGGTGTTTTAACTTATAGCTGGACCGGCCCGGATGGGTTTACATCTTTTTTACAAAATCCATCTATATCCAATGTTACTACTTTAGCAAACGGATTATATACCTTAACAATCACAGACCAAAATGCATGTGTGGCAACGGCAACAACTAATGTAACGATCGTTCAACGGTCCACCGCTGCTATCGCCTACCCTGCCACGGCATTTTGCAGAAATAATAATACTCCACAACCCGTTACTTTATCTGGTACGGGGTCTTACGCCGGAGGTGCCTATTCTTCATTTCCAGGTGGTTTATCGATTAATTCCAGTAATGGTTCCATCACACCTGGCACCAGCGCTGCTGGTACATACACTGTAACCTATTCAAAGGTTTCGATTGACGTTTGCGGTACTGTCACGGCAACAACACCGGTAATCATCACGGCATTACCTGTTGCTACCTTCAGTTATGCTGGAATGCCTTTTTGTAAAAATGCAGCTAATCCAACACCAGTTTTCGGTGGCGGTGGCGTTGCAGGAAATTTTACTTCCACGGCGGGTCTTGTCTTTGTCAACTCTTCGACAGGTCAAATAGATTTGTTTAACAGTACACCTGGTACCTATACAGTAACAAATACCATTGCTGCTGCAAATGGTTGTAGCATTGTTACAGCGACTTCTTCCGTTATAATTACAGAGGTCCCAACAGCTGCGATTAATTACACAGATCCGGCATTCTGTAAATCTGTAGCTACGTTGCAGGGAGTAATAATTACCGGAACAGGTGCATACACAGGCGGATCTTTTTCCGCTTCACCATCTGGCCTTACATTAAATTCAGCTACAGGATCCATCAGGCCTTCCACAAGTAATGCGGGCAACTATATAATTACTTATAGTAAAGCAGCAGCCGGCGGATGTGCAGCGATTTCCACAACAACTTCTGTAACAATTTCTGCTGTGCCTTCGGCAAGCATAAATTATGGAGCCAGCCAATATTGTTCAGCCATAGCAGCCCCGCAATTGGTAACAAGAACTGGTACTGCCGGTGGAACTTATTCTTCTGTTCCTGTGGGATTAGGAATAGATGCTGCTACCGGAACAATCATACCGGCCAACAGTACACCAGGTGTTTATTCAGTTAAATACACCATGTCGGCCAATGGTTGCCCTGATGTGATAGCTTCCAGAATCGTGACAATTAAAGAAACACCAACTGTATTTATCAGTTCAGACTATTGTGCCGGTGGCGGAAATGTCAGGTTAACGGCTAATGCTACGCCTCAACCAGTTAGTTATTTGTGGAGTAACGGAGCGACGACACCAACCATATTAGTTGATAAAGCTGGTACCTATACTTTCACTGCCACAACTCCCCAGGGATGTTCTGCGACTTCTTTTACTAACGTTGCACAAGAACTGGTCTACAATGGAGACTTTTCTTTAGGAAATACAGGATTCACCTCTGCATATGGAAATAACCAGGCACCTTATACCGGTGGATCAACCGGGTTATGGCCGGAAACATTGTATGCGGTTGATTCAAATGCAAACCTCCATCACTCCAATTTCTTTGGCACGGATCATACAACAGGCAATGGAAATTTCCTTATTGTAAATGGTGCCGGATATGATACTACTACTGTTTGGAGACAAAGCTTCGCAGTACAACCTAATACTACCTATTACTTTTCCGCCTGGGCTATGAGTCTTAATACGGTATCGCCTTATGCGCAATTGAAGTTCACCGTAAACGATTCACTTTTCGGTACAACGGCTGTTCTTGCTCCCGGCATTCCAAACAATACAGGCCCATATAACTGGGTACGTTTTTATGGCACCTGGAATTCTAATTCAAATACATTTATTACAATTTCCATTGTTGACCTTCAAACTGCGGCAGGTGGAAATGATTTCGGACTTGACGATATTTCATTCGGAACCTTATCACCAATTCCTTTTGCAGCGGCACCTTCGGGAGCTGCATGCGAGGGCCAGACATTGGTATTAAATTCAAACGTGACCGGTGGAACAAGTCCTTATTTTTATTCATGGAGCGGACCTAATGGGTTTACTTCAAACGCAAAGAATCCCAGTATTCCAAATTCGACGACAGGCCATTCAGGCACCTATACTTTAACAGTTACTGATGCTTATACTTGTCCGATAACGGCAAGCACACTTGTGACTGTTGGTCAGACTGCGATAATTGATGCAGGACCTGATCAAGGGGTGTGTGCAGGAGGAACAGTAACATTGGCCGGTACCCGGGGAGGCTCTGCAACCAGTTCAACATGGAGTGCGCCAAGCGGAGCGTTTTCAAATATCAATTCTTTAACCTCAACTTATACTCCATCGATAAGCAATGGTACAGTTACACTGACGTTGACTTCAAATAATCCGGCAGGCAACTGTCCGGCTGTCGTGTCAACGCTTGTAATTACCGTTAGCAATGCTACTGCCAATGCAGGGGTTGCCCAAATTGTTTGCTCAGGCGCCACTGTAAATCTTTCAGGAACTATCGGAGGCAGCGCCACGAGTGCTACCTGGAGTGCGCCAAGTGGAACGTTTTCTGATATTCATGCTGTTAATTCAACTTATACTCCATCTATAATTAATGGATCTGTAACACTAACTCTTACAACAAATGATCCTCCGGGTGCCTGCGGACCAGCTATATCAAATGTTATTATCACTGTAAAACCCAGCCCGACTGTTGTGGTTTCACCACCGCCCATAGTGTGTGTCGGAAGCGCAGTGACATTAACCGCTAACAACTCCGGCGGCAACCTCGGCCAGACTTTCTCAGGCGCTTCAGGTAATATCAATCAGAGCATACCTGATGAAAGCACAACAGGACGCACTTCTACTATCACATTAAATGGAGCCGGTTCTCTTACACTGGCTGCCGCCGATAACGTATTGGTCAGTCTTAATCTGACACATAATAATGCAAGTGACCTTGATATATTCCTGGTAGATCCGGCCGGAACAAGGGCGATGCTTTTATCTTCCGATAACGGCGGGTCAGGTAATAATTATTCGAATACTATTTTCAATACAGCCGAGAATAATATTATTGGTTCAACCGGCAACAATACAGCACCGTTCTCTGATGCGTACAGGCCGGAAGGAACGATCACCACAGCACCTGATAGAACCGGTGCTGCTAACGGCGGGAACTATAATGCGGTCATCCCTGCATCTGCTTTACTGGGTGCTGCTATTAACGGCGGTTGGAAACTCAAAGTCTTTGATGACAATGATAATTCAAACGGCACGTTTATCAGCTGGTCTTTATCCATTACAAAGTCAGGAATAAAGAATTATACTACGGCTTTCAGCGGGCCCGGTACAATCGGAACAGTTAGCTATTCAGGCGTAAATAATGCTATAGCCAGTTCAATAGTAATCGCACCTGTTGGAAGTAACACCTATACGGTAGTAACAACAGATGCAGGCGGATGCACCAGCACGGAAAATGTTACAGTAATCGTCAACCCGTTAGCGATTGTTGAAGCCGGCGGCCCTGATCAAACATGCCGCTCTGCAAATCCTCCAGCTATCACTTTGAACGGGGCGTTTGTAGCTGGCGCGGCAACAACCGGTGCATGGTCTATTGTATCAGGAGGAGGTACATTGAGCAGCACGGCACAAACTGCAAACCCCGAAACAGTAATTTATACTCCTGCTGCAAATTATAATGGTACAGTTACCCTACGCCTTACTACGAATGACCCGGCTGGTCCCTGCGGTCCGGTAAATGATACACGCACCATCACCATTCATGCATTGCCGGCAGTAAATGCAGGTAGTTATAATGCGGTTTGTATAAGCGCCGGTTCAATAAATCTTACAGGTACTCCTGTGGGTGGTGTATTCACCGGTCCGGGAGTGGTTGGCAATTCTTTTGTTCCTGCTACTGCTGGTGCAGGCACACATTCCATCACTTACACGTTTACTAACGGAAATGATTGTCCGAATAGTGCAACTACCAATATTACAGTAAATCCATTGCCATCACTTAATGCAGGAGCATATGCACCCGCTTGTATCAATAACGGAAATATTGTATTAACCGGAAATCCATCAGGTGGAATATTCAGTGGAACGGGGGTTTCCGGAAACAGTTTTAATCCTGCAACAGCTGGTGTGGGTACGCATACCATAGTTTACTCCTATGCTAATGAGAATGGCTGTAGTACAACCGCTAACACTTCCATTACTGTTCAAAATACTGTGGCTACACAGTTTAGCGCAGTAGCCTGCGTTAGTTTTACACTACCATGGGGAACGCTGGCAACAAGCACTGGCGATTATGGTCACACTTATACCGCTATCAATGGTTGCGATTCTATCGTAACAGCACATATTACAATTAACAATGCGGCAGCTACAGAGTTTACTGCAGCCAACTGTCTTTCATATACACTTCCATGGGGAATTACTGTCACAACCAGTGGTGATTACGTGCACACGTATCAGACCATCAACGGTTGCGATTCCGTGGTGACTGCCCATATCACGATCAACAATACAGCAGCCACAGAGTTTACTGGTGCTAACTGCCTTTCTTATACTCTGCCATGGGAAGCTATTGTCACAACAAGCGGTGATTACGTTCACACGTATCAGACCATCAACGGTTGCGATTCCGTGGTAACTGCGCATATCACGATCAATGACGTAGCGGCCACAGATTTTATCGCTGCTAACTGTCTTTCTTATACTTTACCCTGGGAAGTTACTGTTACAACAAGCGGCAATTACGTTCACACGTATCAAACTATCAACGGCTGTGACTCTGTCGTAACAGCCCATATTACAATTAACAATGCAGCAGCCACCGAGTTTACTGCTGCCAACTGTCTTT
>WUUC01131657.1_pt1 | contig 25483 bp, 17 predicted proteins | sample 6278441 | NCBI WGS metagenome assembly WUUC01 (sample SAMN13675441, study PRJNA597444) | soil metagenome | isolation source: soil | place: USA: Washington | collected 2017-10 | reverse complement strand
GTAGGGGAATCGAACCCCTATTACCAGAATGAAAATCTGGTGTCCTAACCGTTAGACGAACAGACCTTTTTGAAAAAGTGTCGCAAAGATATGCCACCCACCACAATTTGCAAACCGGTGCATTAATATTTTTGCCCTTCCCGACCTGTATTCGTTTGTTTTAGGTGGCATGTAGCTTATTTTTGGCATCGCAATAATTTAAAGCGTTTAACGATGACAAAAATTGGTATTAACGGTTTTGGACGCATCGGCCGTCTTGCTTTCCGCGCAGCTGTTGGGCGTAAAGATATTGAAGTAGTAGGCATCAACGACCTCGTCGATCCCGAATATATGGCGTACATGCTTAAGTATGACTCCACGCACGGCCGCTTCGATGGCACCGTGGAAGTAAAAGACGGAAACCTCGTGGTGAACGGCAAAAAAATTCGCGTCACCGCCGAGAAAGACCCCGCCAACCTGAAGTGGAACGAAGTAGGAGCCGAGATCGTGATCGAATCCACCGGCCTTTTCCTTACCAAAGCCGACGGCCAGAAGCACATCACCGCAGGAGCGAAGAAAGTCGTCTTCTCCGCACCCGCCAAAGACGATACCCCAACCTTCGTCATGGGTGTTAACCACAAGAAGCTCAAGGCCGAGCACACCATCGTCTCTAACGCATCGTGTACCACCAACTGCCTGGCTCCCCTCGCTAAAGTTCTGAACGACAAGTTCGGGATCCTGGAAGGACTTATGAGCACCGTGCACGCCGTCACAGCGACGCAGAAGACCGTCGACGGGCCCTCTGCCAAAGACTGGAGAGGCGGCCGTGGCGCATACCAGAACATCATTCCCTCGTCTACCGGCGCCGCTAAGGCCGTAGCACTGGTTATACCCGAGCTCAAAGGCAAGCTCACCGGCATGTCATTCCGCGTGCCCGTAGCCGATGTATCGGTTGTCGACCTGGTAGTACGCCTGGAGAAACCCGCCTCTTACGACACCATTAAGGCTGCCATGAAGGAAGCCTCCGAAGGCGAGCTGAAAGGCATCCTCGGCTATACAGAAGACGACGTGGTTTCGCAAGATTTCGTAGGCGATGCACGCACCTGTATCTTCGACGCAAAAGCAGGTATATCCCTCAACGACAATTTTGTGAAGGTCGTAGCCTGGTACGACAACGAGTGGGGATACTCCAACAAGCTGGTTGACCTGGTTCAGGAGTTGGCCAAAGTATGATTTAGTAGGAATTTTCGACCGTGGGCGCGCCCGGCGCACTCACGGTCCTATTTTTTGACACGCTTTCCGGAAAGTCCATCCGGCCATCCTTTACAACATCCTGATAATCAGTTATTTGCCTGTACCACCCGCGGCTCCGCAGGTTAGGATACGGATGTAGGATTTCAGCCCCAAAAGCAAAAATTTTGACCTCTAAAGCCTGCACTTTTGTACTGTACAAAACACAAAAACCACACGCAAAATGTACCAGTCCAGAGGAGTCAATGTCAACTATAGAAGGCGGATCAGGCAAATTGTTGTATTGGTATTTACCATCATCATGGGTGTCCTGATCTCTCAGGCGACGCAGGCGGAAAGCCAGACGCACAACCACAGCGCAGGCTTCTTCAAAATTAAATAGCAAACCCCGCACAGGGCGGGAGTCATAGATTTTAGGGTGTTTGGTGAATTGGCCCGGGCTTAGTGAAATAAGCAAGGGCCTTTTCCTATTATTGGTTGGTTATTGAATATTGGTTATTGAGTATTGGTTATTGAATATTCCTAATTATTCTTCGGCTTCTTCTTATTCCTCAGCGGCGCGCTCACACCCGACGGCCTTGACGACACCTTCGGTTGATGCTTCTGTTTGATCTGGAAGATCCGGGAAACACCTATCGAAGCACACAAGTACACTTCACGGCGCTGTCCGTACAAGTCTGGCGCCGGATTGCTGCCGCTTCCAGCTTTCAGCTCATTAACGTATTCAGGCTTGCGCGGATCGAAGATCCCGAACACGGCCCGTCCGTCGAAGTTCATGCTCCAGTTCTCATTGAAGTCAAAGTCGGAACGAAAACCCACACCTGCCGATACCTGGAAAGGCTTGAACTTATCTTTCGATACATGTACCTCCTTGCTCACTTCGGGGACAAATACGCCGTCGTACACCACGGAGTAGCCCGGTTCGACAGGGATGATAACCCCGGGAGGGTATCGCTGCTTGCTGGCTTCGTGTGTGATGACCTCTTTCCCATTCAATAAATAATCGAAGTTCACGGCAGCTATTACACTTAACCGGAAGAATGCCAGGTCGTTGAGGTGTAGCTTGAGCGCTACAGGAACGGTGAGATAGTCCATCTGTATGTCTCGCACGCCGACTTCACCGCCTTGTGTATTCTGTATGGCATACTTTTGCCCGACTTTCACGAACGATGGAGTGACGACGAACCCATGGCCCACTTTATCATACCCATAAGAAAAACCAACCGGTGTTGCGCGAAGGGTGAGCCTTCCAAAGTATCGCGTGTCCTTACGAAGTCCCTGGTCGATGGTGAAGGGAAAGTTCATCCCCATGAATACACCATAAGATTCAATATGCTGAGCTTCGCTGAGTTGAGCGACGAATAAAAGAAATACTATAGAAACATTTCTTAGACGACGCGCGGTCATATACTGGGTGTAGGATCGGAAAAACTGATCATTATAACGGCCAAAATTAGGATAAATTACAATGAAGAGAATCCAACAATTGTCTAATTTTTGGCTTTTGAAATCCTACAATCTGTCAAGATAGCCACCAAAGTCGTAATATGAAAGTCTGTGGATTCTCATTTCTAAAGAACGCCGTTAAGTTCGACTACCCGGCGGCAGAAGCCATCAGATCGATCCTTCCTGTCTGTGATCTGTTTATCGTAGCTGTCGGTGATTGCGACGATGGAACGGCAGAAATGGTGCAGAATATCGATCCCAAAATTCAGGTAGTACGAACCGTTTGGGATGAAAATTTTCGCGATGGTGGCCGTGTCCTCGCCCTCGAAACAGACAAAGCATTTCAGGCAATTCCATCCGGTTATGATTGGGCATTTTATATCCAGGGCGATGAAGTAGTGCATGAGCAATACCTGCCGGCGATCCGCAAGGCGATGCAAGACAACCTTTCGGATACCAAAGTGGAGGGATTACTGTTCAAGTATCTTCACTTCTTCGGTTCGTACGATTACGTCGGTCAGGCACATTCGTGGTATCGCCGCGAGGTCCGTATCGTTCGTAACCGTAAAGATGTTTTCTCTTACCGCGATGCCCAGGGTTTCAGGATAAAACCGAATCGAAAGTTAAATGTCGTACTTATCGACGCGTGCATTTATCACTATGGATGGACCCGCGAGCCGCAAGCGCTCCAGGAAAAAGAGCTGTCGAAAGTAAAATTGTATCACGACGACAACTGGGTCGCGAGTGTCTTTAAGAAAGGGGTGAAGTACGACTACGAGCAAGCTCATGAGCCCATCCGCCGCTTCGACGGTACTCATCCAGCCGTGATGCAGGGAAGGATCGCACGAAAGAACTGGGATTTCAAACCCGATCTTTCCATTAAATTCTATTCGCCCAAAGACCGTTTCAAACGCACCATGCTCAGGCTCACCGGCTGGATACCTGGAGAATACAGGAATTATAAATTGCTGTGATAATTTAGCGCCGTGAACGGAATCAGATCGTCGGTCGCAGGGCTAAAGTTCAAAAACAACATCTACGTTGCACTCGCTGCATACCTGCTTCTTGCGATGGCCCTTTACTCCATTTGCAGGATCTTATTCTTTCTCTTCAATACTTCCTTCTTTCCGCAGATGACATTCGCCCGGTGGGCAACCATCATGAAGGGCGGGCTCCGTTTCGATCTTACTGCGGTTTTGTATTCCAACAGTCTGTTGTTGCTGCTCATGATACTTCCCCTGAAGGTGAGGTTCAAGAGCTGGCTAAAGACTGTGATCAAATGGCTGTTCATTGTGATCAACGCCACAGCCCTTGCAACGGATATCTCCGACTCGATGTACTACCAGTTTACTTTGCGCCGCACAACGTTGAGCGTCTTATCGCAGTTCGAGAACGAGCAGAATGGGGTCGCCTTGTTCTTTCGTTTCATGTTGGACTACTGGTATGCGTTGCTGACATGGATCGTATTGGTAGTGATTCTTTACTTCGCCCAGAAAAAGATAAAGTGGGAGGGACCCCAGTTGAAAAACGATATTGCATTTTACGCCGGCGGCCTGGCTGCGATCCCTCTGATCATCTATTTATTTATCGGCGGCGCACGCGGCGGCTTCGCACACAGCACACGACCCATCACACTCAGCAATGCTGCCGAATACGCAACCGTGCCGAAGGACATTAACCTTGTTCTCAATACTCCGTTCGCACTCATGCGCACTGCCCGCGCCAACGTCATCGAGAAATCCACATATTACTCCAGCGACGCCGACCTGGATAAAGTCTTCAGTCCCCTGATCAAACCCGACACGCTTCCGTTCACGGCCGGCAACGTCGTGGTCATTATTCTCGAAAGCTTTTCGAAGGAATTCATCGGCGCTTACAACAAGGGTCTCCCGATAGCAGGATACCAGGGGTACACGCCGTTCCTCGATTCGCTGATCGGCGTCAGTAGCGCCTTTCAGCATTCATTAGCCAACGGACGGAAGTCGATCGACGCCATGCCGTCGGTGGTCTGCAGTATTCCGAGTATCGAAGTTCCCTACGTGCTTTCGCATTTTTCCGGAAACAAGGTCAACAGTCTTGCTTCCGTTTTGAAAGAGAAAGGATACCAGACGGGATTCTTTCACGGAGCCCCGAACGGCTCGATGGGCTTTCAGGCTTTCGCCAACCTTTGTGGTTTCGATAAATACTATGGGAAAGACGAATATGAGTCGGAACCGGAAGGCGGAAGCGAAGCGGACTACGATGGCATCTGGGGGACATGGGACAGGCCGTTCTTTCAATATTTCGGCCGGAAGCTCTCCACGTTCCATGAGCCGTTCTATGCAACGATATTTTCAGTGTCGTCGCATCACCCATACAACCTTCCCGACGAGGAGAGCTCAAAGTTCAAGGGAGGCGATCGCGATATCTACCGGACCATAGAATACACGGACGATGCTTTGAAAGACTTCTTCGCCTACGCATCGCAGCAGCCGTGGTTTGATAATACGCTCTTCGTGGTCACCGCCGATCACGCATCCGCTGAGGTCAAATATCCCGAGTACAACACCACCTGGGGCTATTTCAGCATCCCCGTGTTCTTCTATCATCCAAAGTGGCAGCCTTCGTTCAAGAACGAGATCGTCCAGCAGGTCGACATCATGCCCACCATCCTCTCGTCGGTTCACTACGACAAACCCTACATCGCTTACGGCCGGAATGTTTTCGGGACCGACACACCTTTTGCCTTCAACTACATCGATAACCTGTACCAGTTGTTTCGTGGTGATTACGTTTTGCGTTTCGACGGGCGGAAGACTGTCGAATTATATGATTTCCGGAATGATGTTCTGCTGAAAAGGAACCTTGTCAATGAGCTGCCCGATACGGTGCAGTCTATGGAAGCTGTTCTAAAAGCCTATATCCAGCAATACAACAATCGAATGGTGGATGACAACCTGACGATGGACGGCCCACAGTCCGGGGTGCGGCCCTAGTGTATTTTTTGCTTTCCGAAAAGATCCGGTCTTATGATGGAAGGTCGACTGCCTGAAGTATGGCCTTGGCGGCTTTCGCAGCTTTGTAGGGCAGCAGGAACATTTTGCTGGAAGGGTAATCGAAGATCACAATGTGTTTCTTGAGGAATGCGGCTCCGATCGATCCGCAGAACGAAAACTGATCGTCGGGATGCTGTTCGACGCTAACGAGGTGCGACGGAATGGATTTTACTTTAAGGTTTGAGAGGAACAGGTGTTTGAAATAAAGGTCGAACCCGCGGACGATACCGTTCAACCCGATGCCCACCGGCCTCTGAACCTGCGACGAGTAACCGGCGAACCTGTCTTTACTGAATAGCGTCAGGCCGAGTGATGAGCCGGTGTCGATCAGCAGCCGGATGTCCACCCGGGTTTTGTCGTTGAGGATGATGATCGATTGCACCTGGGGCATGGCTTTGTTGATCTCCAAAGGTATAGGCGTGAATCCCAGTGCGTGACCGGCCGGCATTTTTTCGTACAAGTATATGGTTCGTGCCTTGTAATCGATCTCTACCACAAATTTCACGAAAAGCTCGTACCCGATGATGCCGTCGATCCCGCGCTTGTCGGCGAAAAGGCTGCGCGATGGGACGACAGCAATACCGAGCGCTTCGCCCCAGATGTGTCCGATACGAATAGTATTTGGAAAACTTACGGCGGCGTCGACACCGTCTGGTGAACCCCAGCCGGCGATCTTGACATGTCTGTTGCCGGAGAGATTTTGCAAGCCCGCAAATCTTTTCCCGTAGAGGAGCATCGATCTGGTACCTGTATCAAGTATTAGCTTGACTTTCAACGTGTCGTTGATCTTCGCCGGGATGACGATCAGATCTTTGTACAACTCGAACTTGATGGCTGTTCTGGTTACGCCTTCAAGGAACTGGTAGCCGCTGGCTGCTAATCCCGTGAGCGAAGAGAGAACAAGAAGGAAGATAAGAACTGGGGCAACCATGGGTGAGACTGGTTATAAAGGTTGCAAACGGGTGCAATTCACCAAAAGTTATCGCCCGTGACGCGGTAATTTTTAAAATAATAGATACCGGTGTTTTATCTGTGAGGGAAATAATTGTTCGGGGTTCGGGGTTCCGAGACCAGGAGGTTATGAGTTTCTGCCGACCATGGAGAAATCGGGAAGTCATATTAATTCAACGCAGAGATCGAATGCAGTATCGAAACGCTTCAGCCTATGTCCATGGTCCACCGTGAATCGAGACCATCAGAAAGTTAGAACCCCCGAAACCCCGAACAATTTTCCGCCAGACAATATTACGCGAGATTATGATAGACAACCTGAACATCCTCATCCGCCTCCAACGCCGTCACACACTCCATCACCTCATCCGCTTCCGCCTCCGATAGCTCCTTTGTAGTAGTTGGAACATAATGTAGTTCCGAGCTTTTCGGCTCGAGCTTCTTCGATTCCAAAAACTTCGCCATGTGACCGAAGTCCACAAATTTCGTGTAGATGATCACCTCTTCCTCTTCCTTCTGAATGTCTTCCGCACCGGCGTCGATCAGGTCCAGCTCCATTTCGTCGAGGTTGATCTTCGAGGGCTCGAATTTGAATATTCCCCTGCGCTCGAACATGAAACCTACCGAGCCGGAATTCCCCATCAAGCCGCCGTTCTTGGAAAAATGCAGTCTTATGTTCGCTACTGTCCGGGTCGGGTTGTCGGTAGCACATTCAACGATAACGGGTACTCCGTGGGGAGCATACCCTTCGTAGATCACCTCCTGGAAATCCTTTTCCTCTTTCGAAACCGCTCTCCTGATCGCACCGTCGACCCGGTCTTTCGGCATGTTGGCACCCTTCGCGTTCTGGATGGCCATTCGTAAACGGGGATTGTTGTCGGGGTTGGGACCGTTTTGCTTTACCGCAATTGCTATGTCTTTTCCAATCCTGGTAAATGTCTTGGCCATGCGGTCGAACCGCGCAAACATCTTATGCTTTCTTTTCTCAAATACGCGCCCCATGGTGTATCAATTAAGGGTTGTAAAAATATAGGAAACGCCGCCGCGATGCAACTTTTAGGGGCCTGCCGGCATCTTCATCGGAGAATTTATCACTCTCAGTCGCAACATGTCCAGCTTCAACCATTTTTTGTTTCTATCGTCGCTTCCGGTAACTAATTTTGATAACCAAGGTTCTTGAGTCAACCTCAACAGCATATGCTTCAAAACTACCTGAAGATAGCCCTTCGAAGCCTGCTTCGGTTCAAGGGTTTCGCCTTTATCAATCTCTTCGGCCTGTCGCTCGGACTTACAGCCGGTTTACTCATCATGATGTTCGTCGCCGACGAGCTCTCGGTCGATAAGTTCCATACGAAAGGCGGCCGGGTCTACCGGGTGCTTACACGGTTCTTCACATCAGAGACAGGTCACGAAGGGGCCATGGAAACCAACGGGTGGCCCGTAGGCGACATCCTGCGGCGTGAGTTTCCCGAAGTAGAAGCAGTCACCTACATGACCGGCGGCTCGCACTTCCTCATCAACCACGAAGACAAAAGATTCCGGCAAAAGATACAGTTCGTCTCTCCCGAGTTTCTCCAGATGTTCACATTCCCGCTGGTGAAGGGCAACTCCGCCACCGCACTCAACGACCCTTATTCGATCGTCATCACCGAAGAGATGGAGAAGAAGTTCTTCCCCGGTCAGGACGGCTTCAACAAGACCATGACTCTCTCCGACACACTGCACTTCATAGTGACCGGCATTATGGCCGACATACCACTCAATTCACACATCCGGGTCGACATGCTCATGTCGTTCTCAACGTATCAGAAGCTTGCCACCGACTTCAGCTTCGAGGACGGCTGGGGCAACATCAACATGAAGAACTACCTCTTGCTAAAAGAGGGAGCGGACCCGGAAGCTTTCGCCGCGAAGGCATTCAATATTTACACCGACCGGGCTCCGGAGATGTTGAAGAACTGGGGTGTACAGTCCAACGTGCTGTTCGAGCCTTTGAAAGACACCTACCTTCGCGGATGGGCGGCCAACGGCCTCGGTCCCTCGGGAAGTATCCAGCGCGTGTATCTCGTTTCAGGGATCGCCTTGTTCGTCATTTTATTGGCCTGTATCAATTTCGTGAACCTCGCGACGGCACGTTCGGTCTATCGCGCACGTGAAGTAGGTTTAAGAAAAGCTTCCGGTTCATCGCGCAGCGGACTGATCCGCCAGTTTCTCACCGAGTCGTTCGTGCTTACCATTCTGTCGTTCGGGTTTGCACTGCTGATCACGTGGCTGTTCCTGCCTTCGTTCAACCAGCTCATGCAGAAGAACTACACCTTTGCTGCATTTATGAATGTTACGATCATCGAGGGCGCTGTTGCGCTGCTGCTGCTGATCACGGGTCTCGCAGGATTTTACCCCGCCCTGGTGATGTCGTCGATGAATCCGGTCGATGTGTTGAAGGGAAGAGTACAAACCAGCTCAAAAGGCGTTCAGTTAAGACGGACACTGGTCGTATTCCAGTTTGCGATCTCGTCCGTGCTGGCGGCCGGTACCATGATCGTTATCGCCCAGCTCGAGTTCATGCAGAAACAACAACTGGGTTTTGCAAAGGATAATATCATCGTCGTGAATTCCGCCCGTGCGAAGCCGGTGAACCCCGGCGGACATGACACTTTCAAGAACCAGGTCAAAGAGCTGGCTATCGTCGACGGCGTGTCGTTCACCAATGCATTGCCTGGTACGCCCGGTTGGGCGGGACAGATAGCCTACCCGGAGGGCAGGTCTGGTAAAGATGCCGTCACGGTTCAATACATGGCGGTGGACGCCGACTATGTTTCGACCATCGGACTGGAGGTGATCGCGGGCCGCAATTTCGATGTTCTGCGTTCTCACGACATGGACCAAGGATTGGTGATCAATGAAACGGCTGCGTCTCTCATGGGCTGGAATTCTGCGGAAGCCATCGGGAGGAAGATCGAATCTCCGTCCGGATACCCGGAAGGGGAAGTGATCGGCGTTGTAAAAGACTATCACCACGCCGGGCTTCAGAAACAGATCAATCCGTTGGTGATGGACATCAACCCGCGTGCAAGTTACCTGTATGCCATCCGGTACAAAGCAGCCGACACCAAACAATTGATCAACAGCCTTTCGGACACCTGGAAGGCCAACTTCCCCGGCTTCGATTTCAATTACTTCTTCGTAGACGAAATATTCGACGCCCAGTATCAGTCGGAACAGAAGCTGGCCCGTGTATTCGGATTATTCGCGGTGATCACGGTTGCTATTGCGGCGATCGGGCTCCTGGGCCTGGTGTCCTTCATGGTGGTTGCGAGAACGAAAGAGATCGGCGTCCGGAAGATCCTTGGTGCCGGTGTCTTTAACATTGTCAGACTATTGTCGAAAGAGTTTGTGATCCTGGTCGGGGTGGCGAACCTGGTGGCAGTTCCAGTTGCCTGGTATTTTGCCGGAGAGTGGCTGTCGGGTTTCGCGTTCAGGATGTCGATCGACCCGATGTTGTTTGTATGGACACTGGTATCGGCTTTGGTGTTGACGATCATCACAGTCAGTTTTCAAACGATCCGAGCAGCGCTTACCAACCCCGTGGAGTCACTGAGACATGAATAACGTGATGTTCTTGTAACTTTTGAAAATATCGCCGGTATGTAGTCTGAAACCACAGGCCTATGTTCAGAAACTACTTCATCTCCGTCTGGCGTTACATTGCCCGCAACAAAGCATTCACCACGATCAACATTCTTGGTCTCGTCATGGGGATGACCACCTTCATTCTCATTGGAGAATACGTTGTTCATGAAACCAGCTACGACCGGTTCTGGAGCAATTATGACAGAGTCTACCGGGTACAGCTCGATCGGTACAACAAAGGCGAGCTCACCACGCGATGGGCTGCTGGTGCCGCAGGGATTGGTCCCGATCTCCTGGCGAATTTTCCCGAGGTTGAAGGGCAGGTAAGAATGCGAAATGCATCGTCACTGTTGTCGAGCGGCGACACGTTTTTCCAGGATGGCTTTGTGTTTTTTGCCAGCAAGGATTTCTTCAAGGTATTCGGATATCCCCTGGTAGCTGGCGTCGACTCGACTGCGCTCGATGGTCTCAATAAGATCGTGATATCTGAGTCGCTTGCGAAAAAATATTTCGGCAACGACAACGCGCTGGGCAAGACTCTGAAGAACGGAGGAAGAACGGATTACGAGGTCACCGGTGTTTTCAAGGACCTGCCGGAGAGCTCACACATGCGTATCAACGCCATGATGTCGATGGCCACCTTTGCGAAAAGGATAGGCCGCGCCGACGAGTCCGACATAAAGGAATGGCAATGGGACGGTTGGCTTACCTACATCAAGCTCAGGGAGCATGCCGATCCCGGGGCGCTCGAGGCCAAGCTTCCGGATTTCGTTATAAAGCGTGCAGGTCCGGAGCTCAAGCAGGATAACGCAGCCATGGTCTTTCACCTGCAGGCGCTCCCTGATATCCATCTCGATTCGGATTTCATGATGGAGATAAAACCGAATGGCAGCCGCGATACGACATACTTCCTCAGTGTCATCGCTGTGCTGATCATCCTCATCGCATGGATCAATTACATCAACCTCTCTACCGCCAAGTCGATTGAAAGAGCTCGCGAGGTGGGAGTACGCAAAGTGATGGGCGGTTTCAGGTCGCAGCTCGTCCAGCAATTCCTTTCCGAGTCGATACTTTTGAATTCCATCGCGGTACTCGCCGCTGTGGTGGCCGTTGTGTTGCTAACACCTTGGTTCGGCGAGCTGACCGGCCGTTCATTTGGCTATTCGCTGCTGAAGGAACCCGGATTCTGGTTATTCATCGCAGTCCTTGTCGGTGTGGGTTCCCTTCTTTCGGGATTGTATCCCGCGTTCGTGCTTTCATCGTACAAACCGGTGGACGTCTTGAAGGGCAGATTCAGAAATACCTCCGGCGGCGCGATGTTCAGAAAAGGGATGGTCATTGTCCAGTTCGTCGCCTCCATAACACTGATCGTTGGGACGTATACTGTTTACCAGCAGATCGCATTCATGCGCAACCAGAAACTGGGCGTCCACATCGACCAAACCCTGGTGATCAATACGCCGGCTGTTACCGATTCGACTTATATCGACAAGTACCAGGTGTTCAAAAATGCAATGCTGGCATATCCCGAAGTCACTGCATTTTCGTCGGCCACCGCAGTCCCCGGCCGGCAGCCCGACTGGAATGCCGGCGGCATACGCCGATTGAGTCAGACCGAACAGGAATCCAACCAGTATCGTATCATTATGATGGATTACGATTATGTGAAGGCTTACGGGCTCGAAGTGGTCGCGGGTCGTTCTTTTTCCGATCAGGTTCCGAACGAAAGCGCTAACGTCATGCTCAACGAGTCTGCCGCGCGGCTCATGGGCTTCAAAGACCTCGAGGAATCCGTGAACGACCAGATATATTTTTGGGGCGATACTTTCCGTATCGTAGGGGTACTCAAGGATTACCACCAGGAGTCGCTGAAGAAAGCCGTTGAGCCATTGATCTACCGGTACTACAGCGCGCCCGGCGGATATTATTCGGTCAAGATGAATGTCTCCAACGCGGCGGAGTCCATTCAGAAATTCGAAGGCCTTTGGAAGGAATTTTATCCCGGCAGCCCGTTCTCTTATTTCTTCCTGGATGATTATTACAACGAACAGTACAAGGCCGACCAGCAATTCGGTAAGGCGTTCGGGTTGTTCTCGGCTCTCGCCATATTCATCGCCTGCCTGGGACTCTTCGGACTGTCGTCACTGATGGCCATCCAGCGAACCAAGGAAATAGGGGTGAGGAAAGTGCTTGGCGCCTCGGTAAGGAGTATCCTGACACTGGTCGGCAAAGACCTGCTGATCCTGATCGCTATTGCAGTACTGGTGGCGACACCAATCGCATGGTATGTGATGAGTCAGTGGTTGCAGGGATTTGAAGGAAGGATCAGCATGGGGGTACTGACATTCGTAATTCCGTGTGTCGGAGTATTGCTCCTGGCCGCCTTCACCATAAGTATACACACGTTAAAAGCAGCAAGAACGAATCCGGTGAAGTCATTGCGATACGAATAGAATGTCTCACGGAAACACGGAAGCGCTGTTTTAAGAGTGCGTGCATTATTCCGTATTTTCCGTGCTTTCCGTGAGAAACAATTATCTTCGGATTCAATATCCCGAAGACTTCCTATACTTTACCGGACAATACCATCTATTTGTTGAAGTATTTTAAAACTAAGACGCATTCTTTTAAAACTATTGCATTGTATGATGCATCTAATGTCCGTTACATAAAATTATCCGTACAATCGTAAATATTTAACTAACAAACCCGTTGATACAGAGGTTTGGGGATGGCATGCGGAGATCTCATCCCTGAAACCAAGGTGGACCCAATTGCCATGACCAATTATCATATCCTTACCGGCGACTCACTAGCCGGTACCTTCAGGAGAACGAATCTCGAGGGCCCTGTTATTATTAGCAGGGAATGCCTCATCGACGGTCCCGTAGAGGACGACAATCCCGATATCTTTTGGAAGAAACGCAGCGAATACATCGAATCGGCTTTCGACGGCGACCGAAAGGAGTACTACGACACAGTCAAGTCTGAATTCGACAAGATAAACACCATCGGCCCCGACGATGAGGTGAATTTGTGGTTCGAGAACGACCTGTTCTGCCAGACTAACATGTGGTTTACTGTATCACTTCTAAACCGCCGCGGTCTTACGAAGATCTTCCGGATAAGTCCGCTCATCCGCGGTGCTAACAAATGGGAGGGTTTCGGCCGGCATACGGCAACCGACCTGCTGCAATGTTTCGAAAAGAGACAAGCGTTCACCAAAGGCGACTTCAAGCTGGGAGAAAACCTATGGGATGCATTTAAGACTGCCGACATCGTTGCGCTCGCCTTCTTTTCCAGGTCATTATCACCTTGTTTTCCTTTCCTCGAGGACGTCTGCAGGGCAGAAGTGGAACGAAAACGCAATCAGCGGCCACGCAAGGTACTTGAAGACCTTCTTGCGAAAGGATACACGGATTTCGGCGACATCTTCACCCAGTTCACACAAACGGAAGGGATTTATGGATATGGAGACCTCCAGGTAGGCAATATGCTGAAGAAGATCAAGCGGTAGTTCAGTACAACATTTTGAGGATTGGGTACATCCGGAAGGCAATGCCTTCTCCGGTCCGTGTGTTACTCTTAAATTCACTTCCATGTTGAAGAGCATCCTTACCACCGCATTGCGCAACCTGACCCGTCAGCGTTCATTTAGCATCATCAACCTCCTCGGCCTGTCGGTCGGAATGTCGTTGGGACTTTTGATCATCATGATCGTGAAGGATCAATTCACGTTCGATAATTTTCATGATAATGCAGACCGGATATACCGGATCAATACACGGGCGTTGAGGACAAACGGCGGAACGGAGCCGTATGCAAGCGCACCGCTTCCGTTGGCGAAAGCATTGTCCGACGATTATACCTATGCGGAAAAGGTTGTCCGCATCAACCGGGGGTTTTCTGGCGACGCCATATACGGAAGCGTGAATATTCCCCTCTCGGGCTTTATGGCTGACCAGTCGTTCTTCGAAGTTTTCAACTTTCCGTTTGAGAAGGGTGATCCTTCGACTGCGTTGAAGGATCCGAAGGGCATCGTGCTCACCAAGGGTGCAGCGGAAAAACTTTTTGGTAAGCAAGAGCCGCTCGGACTGACTATTTCATTCGGAAAGCTGGGAGAATTTCATGTGACGGGTGTATTGAAACCCTTCATCAGTAAAACGCATTTTGAGTTTGAAGTCATCGGTTCGATGGAAGCGCTTCCAGGCTATGAAAAGGCCGGCCTCCAGGGATCATCTTTGGAGAACTGGAATAACTACTACGCCGGTTACGTTTACTTTGTGCTGAAAGAAGGACGCACCACGGAAGAGGTGGACCGGTCGCTTGCACAGGTATCTTCGAAATACTACGCCAACCTCAAGCTCGAGACCCGCGACCGGGGCTATGAGTTCTATCTCGATCCGCTGCCTTCGATCACTCCCGGTCCCTCAATATCGAACAGGATGGGCAATGGGGTGCCGGATTTGGTATTGGTCTTTATGGGTGTGCTCGTTGCTGTGGTCATGATCATGGCATGTTTCAATTACACCAACCTGATGATCGCCAAATCACTTACGCGAGCGAGAGAGATCGGTGTGAGGAAAGTAATGGGTGCGCAACGCCTGCAAGTATTTACACAGTTTGTGGGTGAAGCAACCGTCTTTGCTTTGATCGCCCTCGCATTGTCGTATGTTCTCCTCCAGTTGCTCAAGCCGGCATTCATGCAGCTGAGCATAGCCCGGTCGTTCGACATCAGTCTTGGCGAAGACATCAGCCTTTACCTGTATTTTCTAGCGTTCGCGATCGGCGTTGGGATCATTGCCGGTCTGTTGCCTGCGGGATATCTGTCGGCGTTCAAGCCGATCAAAGTATTGAAAGATTCGGGTGGGGTGAAAGTGTATTCACGTCTGGTGTTTCGTAAGGCGTTGATCGTAACACAGTTCTCCCTTTCCATTGTTTTCATCATCGTCGTGCTGGTTATCTATAACCAGATCGATTATACCCTCAATAAAGACTATGGCATTAACGAAGCAAATACGATCAATGTGAGGCTTCAGGGGATGGGCTTCGATCAACTGGCCGGCGAAGCCTCGAAGATCCCCGGTATCGTGAGGATCGGAGGAGTGTCGCACCAGCTCGGTACATGGGCCGACCGTTCGAGCGATTATAAACGAAACCTCGCCGATGAACCTTTCGGTATGCGCGACTTCATCGTCGATAATAATTACATCGACAACCTGGAGCTTTCATTCATAGCGGGCGGCAACTTCGATCCCTCGGCGCAGGGAGAGCGGGAACGGCATGTTATCCTGAATGAGACGGCCCTGCCGCTTTTCGGATTTACCGATCCTGTGTCGGCGGTAGGTCAAACGCTGTACGCCGACGACTCGCTTATGCTGACGGTGACGGGAGTCGTGAAAGATTTTCATTTCCGCCCATTGAGCTATGAGATCGGACCCCTGGCGCTGCGATATAAGATCGACCAGATCAGTTTCCTGAGTGCGCGGATCGTTCCCGGTGAAAAGGAAACGGTAAAGGCGCAACTGGAGGCCGCATGGAAACGGCTCGACCCCGTTCATCCCTTCCAGGCGAAGATGATGGAAGAAGAGATCGACGAGGCATATACACAGGGAGGATTCAGTGACATGCTGAAAGTGGTCGGTTACGTTTGTTTTCTCGCGATATCACTCGCTTGTCTTGGAATGCTGGGTATGGCGATGTATTCCACACAAACGCGTATCAAAGAGATCGGTATCCGTAAAGTGATGGGCGCCGATGCCACGCAGGTAGTGATGGTGCTGAGCCGTTCGTTTCTCTGGCTGATCGCCATAGCGATCTTCATCGGGTTACCCGCAGGTTATATGCTCGGTGGCATGTTCCTTGAAAACTATGCTTACAAGATCCCGATCTCGTTTGCACTACTGTTTTCCGGTGTCGCTACCGTAGTTATTTTAGGAATGCTAACGATTGCTTCGCAAACCTGGAAGGCTGCGACATTGAACCCGGTGAAATCGCTGCGTTACGAGTAGTCCGTCGGGGTTATTATTATCTTTACACCCAAAAGATAATAATGGCCCACGGCTTATTGATCGATATGGACGGCGTGATCTACGGTGGTAACACGCTTATCCCCGGCGCCGATACCTTTATCGAGACACTCCTCCAGAAAGACATACCCTTCACCTTCATGACCAACAACAGCCAGCGCACGCGACTCGAGTCAACGCGCAAGCTGAAACGGCTGGGTATCATCGTCGATGACAAGCACATTTACACCAGCGCGATGGCGACAGGGAATTTCCTCGCCGCCCAGGCACCCAATGGAACGGTGTATGTTTTAGGCGAAGGCGGACTGCTTACGAGCCTGACCGAACACGGACTTACCATGGTCGACTCCGAGCCCGACTTCGTGGTGATCGGGGAGGGGAGGAATTTTACATTGGAGATGGTGGGCAAAGCGGTGAACATGATCCTCGAAGGCGCGAAGCTGATCGCCACCAACCGCGATCCATCGCCCAAAAGAAAAGGATGGGACAATCTCGGTATCGCGGCAACAACAGCCATGATCGAAGAAGCTACAGGTAAAAAGGCATTCGTGATCGGCAAACCCAGCCCTGTCATGATGCGGTCGGCCCGCAAATACATAGGACTGGAAACCGCAGAGACTACGATCATCGGCGACACGATGGACACCGACATCCAGGGTGGTGTTCAAATGGGATACAAGACCATTCTCGTACTGAGTGGCGTTTCAAAAAAGGAAGAGCTGAACAACTACGCGTTCAAGCCTGATATGATCGTAGAGTCGATCAATTCTATCGAGCTTCCCCTAAAGTGGTGGTAAAATTTCGAGCAAGATCTTTTTAATAGTAGATCTATTTTACATACATTTAATGAATAAATCAAAAATGAAAGGCACGAACCTCGGCGAATTCGAAGAACTGGTACTGCTGACCGTTGCGGCCCTGATGAGCGAGGCATATAGCGTCGCCATTTGCGACGAGCTCGAAAATCATACGAAGCGCACTGTAAAGCTGGGTGTTGTGCATGCTGTGCTGAATCGCCTGGAGGAGAAAGGACTGCTGAAGAGTGTTTTGGGAGAGGCTACCAAAACCCGGGGCGGGAAGAGGAAGAGATTTTACCAGCTTACGATTCCCGGTAAGGCGGCACTCGTGGGCGCAAAGTCCATGCGGGACCAGCTGTGGGATCGGATACCGGAGCTGGTGTGGAAGAAGGTGTAGGGCTGAGGCAGAGGCATATCCAATAACCAATATCCAATATCCAATAACCAATAACGAATACCGAGCCACGAACAACGAATTGAAAGAGCACACACCTCCGAAATGGGCGCAACGATTTGTTGAATGGTACTGTAAACCACAACTCGCGGAAGACCTATTAGGTGATCTGAACGAATATTTTGAACGAAACCTTGCTTCGAAAGGACCGTTCCGCGCGAAGCTGATCTATACAATCGATGCATTTAAGTTTTTCAGAACATACACGGCACGCAAACCACAATTCATCAACCTGTTAATCAACTGGATCATGATAGGCAGTTACATCAAAACCTCCGGACGAAACCTGATGAGGAACAAATTGTTTTCTTCCATCAATATCATTGGCCTTGCGATCAGCATGTCGGTCGGACTGCTGATGATCTCTTTCGTGCACGATCTGCTATCGTACGACAGGTTTCATAAGAATGGTGAGCGGATCTACCGCGTCATCACGCCTCTCTCGGAGGACTGGGGCGAGTTTGCGTCTACGTCGGTGAAAGTCGGCATGCTCGTCAAGGAAAAGGTGCCGGGTATCGACGACCTGACCGTTATACGGCGTGGCTTTGGTGGCGACGCTGTTGTTGGGGATAACATACTTCCGATCTCGGGACTATGGGCCGACTCTTCTTTCTTCAACGTCTTTACATTCCCGATGGTCCAGGGAAATCCCGCCACCGCACTCGATCAGCCATATTCGCTTGTGATCACCGAAGCTTCCGCAAAGAAACTGTTCGGCGATGGCGAAGCACTCGGCCAGGCCGTGAAGTTCGACACACTGGAATACCAGGTGACCGGCGTCGTCAAAGACGTTCCTCATTTCTCCCACATCCGCTTCGAAGCCGTCGCTTCCTTTTCAACAATGGAACAGCTCAAGAAAGCCGACCGGGACTTCCTGAGCTGGGAGAGCATTTGGTCTAACTACGTTTACCTCATCCTCCCCGAAAAAGCGGACCTCACCAAGATCCAGTCCCATCTCGATCAGATCGCCCGGGAAGAAAATGCAGTCGACGAGCACATACAACGTGGCCTGGCACTTCAGCCGTTGTTCGATATTGCCTTGGGGAAGGATCTTAGTAATGCCATCGGACCAAACATGTCTACGTTCGTTGTCTGGGTTGTTACGGGACTTTCTCTGGTGGTGATCCTTTCTGCATGCTTCAATTACACCAATCTTTCGATTGCACGATCGCTGCGGAGATTTAAGGAAGTTGGTCTTCGCAAAGTGATTGGCGCAGGACGGGCACAGGTGCGCATGCAGTTCCTCGCGGAGTCGGTGATCGTTTCTTTGTCTGCACTATTGATCTCTTTCCTGATGTTCCTTGGATTGCGTGATCAATTCATAGGCATGGCTCCTGAAATGCAGGAAATCGTCAAGCTCGAGCTCACCCCGATGATGCTTGTTTTTTTCGTTGTCTTCTCGATAACAGTAGGTGTTTTTGCCGGCGCTTTGCCTGCTTTCTTTTTCGCGAGAGTGAATATCATCAACGCACTAAAAGATTCTTCTGCCGTAAAGGTGTTCAGGCATGTAAGCTTAAGGAGGAGCCTTGTTGTGGTTCAATATACCCTGACACTGATGTTCATCACCGCGACATTTGTCGGCTACAAACAGTATAAGTCGTTCCTCGCATTCGACCTTGGGTTCACTACCGAGAATATCCTCAACGTGAAGCTCCAGGGCAACAAGGCCGACAACCTCGTCAAGGAACTCAATGAGCTTCCGGAAGTGAAAGGCGTATCGAAATCGCTCATCATCAACAGTGTCGGTAATTACTGGGGCGGCCATGTGAAGTACAAAAGCATGAGTGACTCGTCACTGATCTGGTACAATATCGTCGATGAGAACTATTTTCCTCTCCATGATCATCAGCTCATCGCCGGTCAGAATTTTATCGCACGCCCTGCAACCAAAGAAGCAGCCAGTGAAGTCATTGTAAACGAAAGTGCGCTTAAAAAACTGGAGATGAACGTCACCGATCCCGGGAAAGCCATCGGCGAAGAGATCTTTGTCGACAGGAAGAAGCTTAAGATAGTCGGCGTCATGAAAGACTTCCATTATGGCAAAGTCGACAACCCTATTGAGCCCGTCATTTTCATGTATTGGGTCGATGAGCGCGATGGGTTCCTCAACCTCAAGATCCAATCCGGCGACCCCGTCGCTACCATGGCGAAGATCGAAGCGATCTGGAAAAAGAACGACCGCATTCATCCTTTCGACGCCGCGTTTTACAAAGACGCGATAGAAAAAGCCTACAGCGAATTTTCGGCGATGCTTAAAGTCATTGGCTTCCTTGCCTTCCTCGCCATCTCCATCGCATCCATGGGACTTTTCGGCATGGTTGTCTTTACTACCGAAACACGACTGAAGGAGATCAGCATCCGCAAGGTCATGGGCGCCAGCTCGGGCAACCTGGTACTGTTGCTGAGCCGCGGGTTCGCCTGGATGCTTGGCATATCGGCAGCGATCGCGTTGCCAGCCACATACTTCTTCTTCCAGGGCGTGGTACTCTCGAATTTCAAGTTTCACAGTCCCATCGGGGCTTACGAACTATTCGCCGGTCTCATCGGCGTGCTGTTGATCGCTTTCATCATGATCGGCACACAGACCCTGAAGGCGGCGAGGAGTAACCCTGCCGAAGTGCTTAAGAGCGAGTGATCGGTTCCCGGGGTTGACCGGCTTGAAGTGTTCCGCGGCTATATGAACATTCTCTACCGCGCCGTGCCCGTAGGCCTTTTTGGGAATCTACATGTTCATGAATACAGCGCCGAATTGACGTCCCGATCCCAAAATTCCTAGTATCTTCGCGGCTTTATAACAGCAGCAAAGGCCCGGTCATTGAATGGTATTCGCCAGTCTACTCTTCATTTTTCTATTCCTCCCTCTCAGCCTAACGCTTTACTTCGCTTCCGGCAATAAAGCGTACCGGAACTTAATGCTTGTCATCTTCTCCATGGTCTTTTATGCATGGGGAGAGCCGTTCTGGATCATAGTTCTGATATTTTCCGCGTCCGTCGATTTTGTGAATGCCATCCTGATGGAGCGATACCGGCGGTACGCGAAAGCATTTTTGGTCGGATCCCTCGCCGTTAACCTGGGTTTACTTGGCATTTTCAAGTATGGTGGGTTCATCGTCGAAAATATCAACGCAGTGCTGGGCATCTCCATGCCGGTGCCGTCTTTCGTCCTGCCCATCGGTATCTCCTTTTACACATTCCAGACCATGTCGTATGTGATCGACGTATACCGCGGCGAGGTCAGAGCACAGCAGTCGTACCTCCGTTTCCTGATGTATGTCTCCCTGTTTCACCAGCTGGTTGCCGGACCGATCGTACGGTATACTCACGTCGAGCAAGAGATCAACAACCGCCAGGTGTCGGGCTCCGAAATGAGCCGCGGATTTCTAAGGTTCTGCTTCGGACTATTTAAGAAAGTCTACTTCGCAAACATCGCCGGCGAGCTTGTCGCACAGTTCCTCGATGTAGATCCTGCCACGATGACCGTTGCCGGGAGCTGGTATGGGCTGCTGATGTTCGCGCTCCAGATATACTTCGACTTCTCGGGATATTCCGACATGGCCATTGGAATGGGGTGGATGTACGGTTTCCACTATCATGAAAATTTCAAACATCCTTACACGGCTACGTCAGCCACCGACTTCTGGCGCAAATGGCATATCTCCCTGGGTTCCTTTTTCCGTGACTACCTGTATATACCAATGGGAGGCAACAAGAAGAACACCACCCGAAACCTTCTCGTCGTCTGGTTCCTGACGGGATTGTGGCACGGAGCCAGCTGGAACTTTATTTTCTGGGGACTTTACTTTGGTTTTCTCATCTGGATCGAGCGGGCATTCCTGTTGAAGCTCCTCGAACGTATTCCAAAGTTTATATCCCACGCTTATCTCTTGTTTATTGCGTTGATCGGCTGGGCCATATTTTACTTCACAGATCTTAATACGTTAGGGAAGTTCTTTAAAATATTGTTCGGGGCAGGGGATAACGAGGGATGGAGCCTGTCGCTGACCGAATCGCTGAAGAGTCACGTATGGTGGTTGCTGGCTGCGTTCGTCCTTTGTACGCCTGTGTTTGGAATAGTTAACTCCTTCTTAGAAAAGCGCGTATCGATGAGATCTCATTTCTGGACGCTCGCCGTCGTGGCTTTTGTCCTGTTCCTGGTTTCTGTTACGCTGTTGGTGGGTAAGACCTTTAACCCGTTTTTGTACTTCAGATTTTAGATCTTTGAGAGATGAGCGAATATGAGCGAGGAGAATAAGTATCGAGCGGCACCTCAACGGGATTCCCCGGACCTCGGTCTGCCGAAGCGGCTACGCGAAGGCGATGCAAGCGCGGGGAAGTACGCACCCTGGCCCGACAATGGGACCGGACTGGTGTACAGCGCCTTTTTTATATCTGTGCTGTGCATCGTAGGATTGGTGTCGCTCCTTACTCCTTCAAATACCATTTCAGAGATCGAGAACCGTACACTGGTTCCAATGCCCAAGTTCTCCCTGTATTCCTTGTTCGAAGGTGGCTATACCGACAGTCTCGACCTTTTTTACTCCGATAACTTTCCCGCTCGCGATGACCTGGTGACACTTGCATCGGCTATTAAGGACGCCGCAGGATATTCCACCGGCGTCAAGATTTACCAGGCAACCGGTGGAGTGGAGGCCGAGCCAGCGGATGAGCCGGTTCACAATCCGCAGATCGTAAAAGTCGACAGCCTGAAAAAACCCGTGAAGAAGGATACTGTCAAGACCACTCCTGACTATAATAAATCATCGTCTATCATAGTTGTTAATGGCAGGGCGATACAGCTCTTCGGTTCCACTTCGGAAATAGCGCGCCGGTACGCAGATATGGTGAACTTATACAGCCAGACATTCGATTCGCTGCAGATTTATTGCATGATCGCACCGACGCCCATCGATTTCTATCTGCCCGATGAATACAAGAAGTCTTCGAACAATGAGAAGAGTAGCATAGACTATGTGAAAAGTTTACTCGACTCTACCATCATATTCGCCGATGCATATTCGGAGCTGGCAAAACACACCGACCGGTATATTTATTTTAACACCGATCACCATTGGACCGGCCTGGGCGCATACTATGCCTACCGCGGTTTCTGTCGCAGCGCCGGGATTGAACCCTATGACCTCAACAAGTTTGAAAAGAAGAGACTGAAGAAGAAATTTCTCGGTTCTCTATATGGCATTACCCTCGACAAACGGCTGCGGGACGTCAAAGACAGCGTGGAGTATTACAAGCTGCCTATCCAGACGAAGACTTCCCGGTATAACATAGATTCCGGGCGGTTTGATAAGACAAGCCTTTTCAGCAATGTCTCCAACTACGCCAATTTCCTCGGCGGCGACCATCCGCTGGTGAAAATAGAGAGTGAAGTGAACACCGAAAAATTGCTGATTATCAAGGACTCATTCGGGAACGCTGTGGCTCCCTACCTGGCACTCCATTTTGGAACAGTTTATGTGATGGATTATCGCTACTACGACGTGAATCTGCCTGATTTTATAAAATCCAACGGGATCACTGCAATTATGTTTTTACATAATACCTTTGCAGTTAATTCGAAGTTTGCATCCAATCGCGGACGCTATTTTTTAAGCTATAAGCCCACGGAAGAGGCGAAACCTGAGGAAGATATTAAAGTGAAGGAGACAGATACGGTTGCAAATCACCCATAGGACTTTGAAAGAAGTATGAAAGCAGTTTTTTTGACTTTGAGTTTGGCGCTGTCCCTCGCTGGGATGGCACAAGACTCTGTTCGCATTATGCCCTCGATCGCATCCGACACCACCGGAGCCGTGATCGCCAAAGACGCTATTGTGGCCGTGGCGTCAACGAAAGATTCTACCGGCATCCCCGCCGATACCATCGGTTTTAAGTTCTTCCACGACGAATTCAATTATATAGAGTACTACGACCGGTCGGCCCTGGCGAATTTCTTCAATAAATGGAAAGACGATACGACCCCGAAGATCACCATCGCTCACTTCGGCGACTCGCACGTTCAGCCCGGCATTTTCAGCGGGGAGGTGCGTAAGTACATGCAGAACCAGAAGGGCGAAGGGGGCTATGGGATCATCTTCCCGTACTCCGCCGCCAAAACATACTCGCCGCTCGATTATAAAACGGTTCACTACGGCAAATGGCAGTATTCAAAAGCGCTCGAGCCGCGACCTCGTCTGCCGCTCGGAGTTTCGGGGATGACCATCCGCACCATCGACCCCGCCGCCGGTTTCAGCATTACATTCAGGGAGTCCCTGCCTTCGCATTACAAACGCCTTAAGCTTTTCTTCAAAGCAGGCCCGCAGAGTTTCGACTTCAGAGTGATGACGAGAAACTATGAGACCGTAGTTCCGGCGTCTACATACGCCGACGACATGCCTTTCGTAGAGATCATCATTCCGGACAGCACCAACTTCGTTCATGTCCAGCTACTGAAATCCCGCGACCAGCAATTGAACTTCGAGTTCTATGGTATCAGCCTGGAAAGCGAACAAAACCGTGGCCTGGTATATCATCAACTCGGCGTGGGTGGCGCACCATACACTGCAGTGCTCGAACAGGTGATGATCGACACACAGCTCCCGGCACTTTCTCCCGACCTGGTCATTCTCGATTACGGCACCAACGACTTCCTGTACGATCAGCGCATACCGGCTCAACTGGGAAGACAGATCGTTCAGACCATCAACTGGATCAGGCAGCTTTCACCCGGCGTGTCGATCCTGCTTACCAGTACCCAGGACATGTACCGGCGCGGTTCGAATGTCGCAGCCGCAAAAGAATTCTCGACCATGATGCGACGGATCGCCAAAGAACAGAACTGCGGGTTTTATGATTGGTACCGGATCTCCGGCGGTCAGTATGCGCTGGCCAAATGGGTTTCGGCACGATTGGCTCGTACCGATTACATCCATCTTACCAAAGAAGGCTATTTGTTGAAAGGCCGTTTGCTCTCACAGGCATTCGGCAACACGGTCAAGCGATACAGTGAAGAGTTTGCTCTCGACTCGCTGGTGATGGAAGGGGTGTCGGGCATCAATATCGATTCAACCATGATTGCCAACAACATCGTGCTGCCGCAGATGATCAGCACACGTCATAAGATCAGGAACGGGGAGACGCTTTCGGAGATCGCGGATAAATACAACGTGAGCGTTGGTTCGATCATGACGCGCAACAAGCTCAGGAACTCGAGCATCGTTGCCGGAAAGACCCTTGTGGTCGAGCACAGGCCGTTGCGTAACAGCAACAGTAGCAGTAGTGTTAACACCAATGTGATCGCATCGACCACCCGCTCGAAGCCCGTCGTTAAAGCAAACGATCCGAGTGTCATTCATCACAAGGTTGTTTCGGGAGATACGCTCGGGCATATAGCTGAGAAGTATCACGTGTCTGTGAAAGATATCAAGAGGCTTAATGGCTTAAGGAGCTCCCGGATCATTGAAGGGAAAGTCCTGTTGATCCAGGTAAAATAAGGGACCTCTCCTATAACATACCAGTCCCTGCCCCGCCTATGAAATGCCGCCCTATCGCAGTGCTGGCAGGGACCCCCGGGATATCAAGGTGCGCACTGAAAAACTCTTTCCTTGCCTCACCGGTCAACCTATGAAATGCTGCCCTATCGAAGCAGTGCGCATTGAAAAACTCTTTCCTTCCCTCACCGGTCAACCTACGAAATGCCCTATCGAAGCAGTGCGCACTGAAAACCCCTTCCCTCACCGGTCAACCTATGAAATGCTGCCCTATCGAAGCGCACGTAAAATCTCTTCCCTCACCTCCACGGGATCGCGGCCACTCCGTAGCAACATGTGTATTTCATAAAATGGGCCGCGATGACTGCGCCTTTAAAAACACCGCTCTACGCATCACTACGCTTTAAAAAACGAAACTTGGTATCTT
>WUUC01010954.1_pt1 | contig 25486 bp, 14 predicted proteins | sample 6278441 | NCBI WGS metagenome assembly WUUC01 (sample SAMN13675441, study PRJNA597444) | soil metagenome | isolation source: soil | place: USA: Washington | collected 2017-10 | reverse complement strand
CCGACGGCCACGCCGACTGCCGCTTCTCCGGCTACGTCACCGTCTCCGCCCCCGACCTCGACGCCCTCGACGACGCCTGCGGCGAAGTGGAGCAGCTGGCCCAGCAGTGCCGACTGCAGCTGACCCGGCTGCGGGGCCAGCAGGCCGAGGCCTTCACCTGGACGCTGCCCTTGGCTCGGGGGCTCCGGTGAGTCAGCTAGTCCGACTCGTCGAACCAGTGGACCAGGGGGTCCGCGCCGACCTCCGCTGCCACGCATCCACCGGCACTGGGGAGCACGGTGAATTCGCTGGAGTCGTCGGCGGTGCGAGCGGCGCCGGAGATCTCGGCGGCGTCGCCTCCGATGGCACGGAGGAGCAAGACGAGGCTTGCAGGTTCGAGCGCCACCAGAGCCAACAGCACCGAGGTGGAGCCGACCTGCCGCGTGCCGCGCGCCGCCGCCACTCCCACCGCTCCGGCGATCACGATTCGAAGCAGGTCGCCGGGCTCGGAGTTGCTTTCGGGCAGGGCATGGGCGGCGATCACCATGGCGTCGACATCAGAGACACATCGCAGAACATCACCGGCCACCGCGCCCTCTGCGGAGAGGAAGCCCGCGACAAGGTCGCCAGTGCTGACAGTCGTCCGCCCGGCGCTTCGGGCCACCCCGTGGGCGTCGGCGATGGCCTGCCGGGCGGGGATGCTCAGCCGCTCGAACATGACCCCTCCCGGGGATCCAGCAAGGCCCTGGTCATCCGGCCACGCTATCCCATTGATCGGGAGCAACCGTCCGCAGCCATGCCCTCATGTTCAGGGCGACTGAGAAGCGCAGGGGGCGCCCGATGAGCCCGCCGAAAGCGCACCGTGTGACCTCGGCCCACCTGCAGGCGGCCTACCCATTCGTCGCCGAAGGCGGCCTTCCCTGCAGCCAGGTGTACGTGGGCCGCGACCTGTTCGGCTCGAGCTTCGTGTTCGATCCCTGGCAGCTCTACCAGCAGCGGATCGTCACCTGCCTCAACATGCTCGTCCTCGGCATGATCGGCCGTGGCAAGAGCGCGCTGGTGAAGAGCCTGCTGCTGCGCTCGGTGCTGCACGGCATCCGGGGGGTCGTGTTCGACGTGAAGGGCGAGTACTCGCCGCTGGCCGAAGCGTTGGGTTGCACGCCCCTGCGCCTCGAGCCCGGCGGCGCCGTCCGGCTCAACCCCCTCGATCCCCGGTCATCCTCGAGAGAGCAGGCGGAGCTGGTCGAAGCGCTGGCCGCCACCGCCCTGGCACGGCCCCTACGCCCGGAAGAGCGCACCGCCCTCGAACTCGCCCTCACCCAGGCCCGCAACGGGAACGGTGAAGCGACCCTCCCCCGCGTCGTCCAGGCACTACTCGACCCAACAGCCGAGATGGCGGCGGCGATCCACACCACCCCGGAGTTGATGGCGGCCTCATCTCGGGAGACGGCCCTGGAGTTGCGCCGCCTGTGCGACGGAGCACTGGCCGGCATGTTCGACGGCCCGACCACCGCCGGCGTCGACTTCAGCGCTCCCCTCGTGGTCGTCGACCTCTCCGCCGTGTACCACTCCCCCGTTCTCCCGGTCGTCATGACCTGTGTGGCCGCCTGGCTGCAAACCGCCCTATCCGGGGAGGATGCCGGCCGGCGGATGGTGGTGATGGACGAGTCCTGGCGGATGTTCTCCCATCTCGCCATTGCCGCCTGGATGCAGCAGTCCTTCAAGCTGTCGAGAGCGTCGGGCACGATGAACGTCCTGGTCATGCATCGGCTCTCTGACCTGGCCTCGGCCGGTGCAGGCGGTTCCCACCAGGTCCGCCTGGCCGAAGGGCTTCTGGCCGACACCGAGACCCGGGTGATCTACGGGCAACCGGCATCCGAGGTCGACCACGCCCGCGAACTGCTGGGACTGTCGGATACGGAAGCGAAGCTGCTGCCGCACCTGCCGCGCGGTCAGGCGCTGTGGAAGGTCGGAGCCCGATCGTTCCTGGTCGAGCACCGCCTCTCCCCCGCCGAGACCGCTCTCGTCGACACGGACGGTCGCATGGTCCCGGCGGGCTCCGTCGTTGGAGGGTCTCGATGACGCCGGTTCGAGGTTGCTGCCCGTCGGTATGAGCCTGTCGGCCGAAACGAGATGGGGACGGGGGTATGACGGTGTCCCCCCAGGGGGTGGGATCCTTCCCGCGGGCCCGCCCGAACGATCGGTCCGGGACTCCCAGCTTGAACCTCTTCCTCCCCACGTCCTTCACCGCGGCCGTGCCATTCCTGCTCGTTGACCTCCCGGCCGCTTGCAGTCGCTCAGTCGGTGCGGGTGATACCAGCCTTGCGGAGAACATCCGGTGGGACACCGAGCGACCGCCAAGCGGCATGACTGATGCCTTTGCGCTGGCCGTAGCTTTTGGCGGCCACGATGAAGCCTTCTTCCAGTTCGGTGAGATCGGTCTTGGCCTTGAGGCTCTCGACCTCGTGCTGCAGGTTCAGGCGCTCCTGGATGAGGTGGAGCCGCGTCAGAGGGTCGGCATCGACAAGACGGTTCTCGATGGTGTCGAGCCGCTTGGCGATGGAATCAGATGTGCGTCTGCGGCCCCGCTTCGGACGGTTCTTCTCCAGCGCTTCGAGGTACAGCCGAACGCCGCGGCCCTGCTCCCGGCCCTCCGCCAGCGCCTGCTTGTGCTCGTCGGACATGGGAGATCGACCCCGCTTGGCCGGAGCTTTCGGTTCTGATGTCGCAGCCCTACCGGTCACGTCCGACAGCTTGGCGGCCGGCGTCTGCTTTCTTGCTCCCCGACCTGGCTGTGCCTTCTGAGTGATGTCGCCCTCCATTTTCCGGCTCGATATCGAGCTCCGACTTGCCAGCAAATCGCCGAAGTTTCCAAGTGCGGACAGCGACAATGGCTCCAAATATCCGATCATAGCTATATCGCCAACACAACCGGTAAAGGACATTAATTCCACGGCAGAGCCCACCATTTAACCGATCCACACGACCCCGGGGTTGATGGCGATTCGTGTCGGGAGATTGCCGCTCGGGCTGCGCGACGGCGCGCTGGCCGGCATGGTCGACGGATCCACCACCACCGGCGTCGACTTCACGCCACCCTGATCGTCGCCGACCTGACCGCGGGGACCACTCCCCCGCCCTCCCGGTGTCATGACCCGCGTGGCGGCCTGGCTGCAGTCCGCCCTGGCCGCCGGCGACGGTGTTCGTCGGATGGTGGTGATGGACGAGTCGTGGCGCATGTTCTCCCACCTCGCCATCGCCGCCTGGATGCAACAATCGTTCAAGCTGTCCCGGGCGTCGGGAACGATGAACGTGCTGGTGATGCACCGCCTCTCCGACCTCGCCTCGGCCGGCGCGGCCGGGTCACATCAGGTCCGTCTCGCCGAAGGGCTCCTGGCCGACACCGAGACCCGGGTCATCTACGGCCAGCCCCCTCGGAGGTCGACCACGCCCGCGAGCTGCTCGGACTGTCGGACACGGAAGCCAAGTTGCTGCCGCACCTGCCGCGCGGTCAGGCGCTGTGGAAGGTCGGCGCCCGCAGCTTCCTGGTCGAGCACCGCCTGTCCCGACCCGAGATCGAAGTCGTCGACACCGACGCCCGGATGGCATCCGAGTCCGGTCCGTTCGTCCCCCGTCTGACCGGACCGGTTCGCCCGCCGCCGTGTCCGCACACGGCGACGGCCGGGACGGACTGAAGGACCGGGGTCACGGGCGTGTCCCTCATGGGCTGCGTTCCCTCATCCGCCCCGCCCCGAGCGACGAACCGGGGCCAGCAGAGTCGATCTGAACCACCCCGTCCTCCTTCACCGCACCCGCTCGACGACGCTCCCGCTCTGCCCACATGCCACTGGGTCCGAACCCGCTCGAGCTGCGAAGGCGAGCTGTCGGCTTCGGGGCAGCCGCGGGCTAACTGGGGTCACGTCGGGGCGGGCTGGGTGGAGGTGAAGCGAGCCGCGTGACCTCAAGCAGCCCTGAGAGACACCCGGCGCCCGGCCAGTGCGTTCGTGCAGGGGGGCGCCGCGGTGCGCCTCCTCGACGCGAGACGTGCGAGTTGCCGCCGTCAGGGGCCGCGTTGCCCCTGGCGAGGTCGGCTCGCTCTTGAGGCGTGAAGCCTGCCCGGAACCCGTAGCGGCAGTCGCCTTCCTCGCTCTCCCGCCAGACGGCGCAGCGGTCGCACACGGCCCGCGCAGCGAAGCAACGGCCTCGGCGGTCATGCTGAACGGGAACCAGTCGCCGGTAGCGGTGCCTCTGCACGCCGCTTCTGCCTGCCGGCTATCCTCGGTCTCGCATCGTGCCACACCGAACGACCATACGTTCGGGGATCAGGTGTTCACTGCCGGCGAACGAGGTCTAGGGTTCTGGCATGAATATCACCTCCAGCCGCGCAGAGGTGATCCTCCACGACGAGTTCATTCGCCGCCTGAAGAACCCCGCCGCCGCAGCGCCGCGCGCGTCGGAGTCCGAGCCGGTCGACAGGGCGGCCCTCGAAACGGAGCTGCCTGACCTCAAGCCGCAGCACGAGTACATGGCGTGGGTGCGGTCGCAGGCGCCCGACAGGGGCAGCTTCATCGGCGAGGCGTCGGACGGCCACCAAACGGCCACGAACAGGCTGGCACCAAGGATCGTTGGTCGGCGGCGTCAGACAGGGCGCCAGTCCCTTGCGCGATCCCCGCAGGGGGTCATCCTGGGCTACGCGGGACCTCGCCTTGTGAGCCACCGGAACAAGCGCCGCCACCACGGCGGCTTGGCTTCGTCATACATGCGGGCGAACAGGCTGAGGTAGCCGCCCTTCAGGACTCGATCCGCTGGCGGCGGGTCGCCCACGCGAACGCTGTGGATGCCGCCGACCTTGCTCTTGTCGCGCGCGGTGGAGAAGTAGAAGCCGCTCGTGGCCACGTCGGCGTTCTCCGCTGCCACGGCGACCTCGACCCAATACGTGACGCGGCTGTAGTTCGGCTTCGTCTGGAACTCCCTGCGGTGGTCGTCTGGCATGCATAGCTCGAGGTCGCCGCTCTTCGCTCCATATTGGGCCACGTAGACAAGCCCGCTCATCCCCGCCGCGAGGTCCACGAAGAACCCGTCACCCGGAGCTTCGACCCACTTCAGCGGTAGCGGGTCGATGTCATAGGCGATCCAGTCAAGCTTCTTCTCGTTCGTCCGCTCCGACGCCCAGCCCAGGAGCTGCACCCGAACTCGCCGCGCCTCGGATTTCCCGGCGTTCTTGACCTCGACCCGGAGGACGTAGCCCTGGACCTCCATTTCAAACTGGCCGGGCCGTCCCGCGACACGCCCTCGGGTCGGGCGGATGTGGGGCTCTTCGTTCCCGACCCTGATCTCCAGCCGAGGGCGACGCCGCCGCTGACGCCATGCGGGGAAGACGGCGAGCGCGAGCGCAGCCACAACGGCGGCGACCGTACCGATGGCTGCCATCCACTCGACGAGGCGCGTATCGGGTTGTTCGACCGTCACAGCGAGAAGCGTATGACAGAGCCGGCTCGCCGGCAGGGCATCTCAGAAGGGCTCGGCGTCGGTGAGGTCGATCTCCTCAGGACTCTCGACACCGTGGAAGATGCGCAGCACTTGTCTAATGACGTGATCGCAGCCACCAGCCCTCGCCTGGTCTGCCCGAGCGGCGAACAGGGGACCGGGGCCGCGGCAGTCGAGCACAGCTGGCGCCACTTCGCCTCGACCTCGGCCGGGTCCCCGGCGGCTTGCACGTCGGGCACCGGCATTCCGCATAGACGTCGAGCTGGGCCACGAGGTCGGCACAGCAGTCACCCGCTTCACAACGTTGAGCGATCGCCGCCCTGACCGCGGTTCTGGCCTGCTCTTCAGACCTCTCGACGGCGTTGGAATTCCGCGGCCGCCGCTCGAGAGTCGGCCATCTGCTGCTCGCGCCGCTCGGCATCTCGCCGGCGTTCCTCGTCGTCCACGTGATCCTCGGCCATGTCGTCGTCAGCCGCGCCCAGCATCGCCTCGAACTTCAGCCAGCGGTTCTCGTGTGACCACTGTCAGTGGGTGTCGGGCTTTACGATCCAGTCGCCGACGTCGATCGGCTCGATGCACGACGGGCAAGGCCCTTCCTGATTCGCCGGATGGCCCGAAGCCGCTCGCCGTTCACGATCGCAACCCACCGCCGCCCTGAGTTGCACGCGTCGCGCTCAATATCCGCATCTCCTTTGTCGCGGGCTGCGAACGTTGCTGTACCAGCAGGTGGAGGGACGAGCTCGACGGTGAGACGGGTCTCCCACCCCCCATCATCCCCGCGGCGCTGACCGGCCTCCCACGCGCAGCCGAGCCGAGACCCGCTGGGGACGGGGGCCATGGGGGTGTCCCCCATGGCCCCGCGTCCCTTCGTCGCCCGCTCACCCGGCCCCGACCGATCCGGGGCCGCGACGTCCCACCGCGGTGGACCGCCCCCTCCTTCACTGCCGCAGCTGCTGACATCGCGTGCCGTGACCGACTCCGCCCGGTGACACCGACCGGCGTTTCCGCCGCCGACGGTGGTGGTTCCGGGGTTTTGGCCGGTTCTGCCCCCTTTCGCCGTCATCGTCCGGGTCGCGCCTCGTTCTTTGGGTACAAGCCCGCCGCACCCGCCAGGGCCCCCTCGGGTGGGGCGGCAGCGAAACCCTGCGAGCCGGATCGTGGTCCGGCCGCCGACCGGGAGGTGCCCCCGATGCGTCCTCTGTCCCCTCGCGCCGTCGCGTCCTCAGCCGTCCGCCCGTTGTGCGTCGCCCTGGTGTCGATCCTCACCGCCCTGCCGATGATCGGCGGTGCGCCCACCGTCGCCGCCGCCGAGCCGGCCGCTGACGAGTCGGCCTGCCCGCCTCCCGAGGTGACCCATCACTACGACACCACCGAGTTGGCGGTGCATGTGAAGCTGCCGGCATCGGGCTGTCCGTCGCGGGAGCACACGATGTTCACCGTGTCGGCGTCGATCGCCCGGTCCGACGACTTCGCCGACTACGAGAGCATCGAGCGCACCGTGACGTGCGGACCGTTCCGTTCCGCCGACGACCGGGGTCCTGACGAGCCGACCTGGGAGAACTTCTGCGAGGTCGACGTGACGCTCGGCCATCCCGAAGTGGAGACGATCGGCTACGGCATCGACGTCGGCTACCCGGGCGCCGCCTCCGCTCGGAACCGCACCGTGATGCTGACCTGTTCGTCCGACGGAGAAACGGCAGCCTGCGATGAATGGTAACCCGACCCACCGTTCCCCCTTCGTCTGCCGTGGAGGTGCCTTTCCCATCCTCAAGCCGGTCTGCTCGCTGCCGTCATCCCCGCTGCTCACTCCCCCCGCCAGTTCCGCCGAGAAGCGGGCGCGCTAGCTGTGTATCCCGATTCCGGCTCCAATCCGCATCAGTCCGGCTGGGTCGGCGCTCCACCGAACCGCTTCGCCGGCGGGGTGGCCCGGGGACCGGATGGAACGCTCCCACCCGGCGCCGCTCCCTCCGACCCGCTGATCACCGCCTGCTTCTACGGCCTCGTTGCCGCCCTCGCGCTCCTCGTCGCCCTCCCCGCCCTCCTCGTCGGCGTCGCCGCCTACCACGTGGCCACCTGGCGGGGCTGGCGGTGGTGGACCCTCGCCCTCCCCGGTCTGACGTTGACCCTCGGCCTGGTCGGTACCGGCTGGGCCGTCACCGGCGACCCGGCCGCGGTCTTCTCGTGGCATGCCCTCGCCCTGCGAGAACTCTTCGAAGGCAATCCGCAGGGGCCGGGCATCGGCGAGCTGGTCGCCGCCCGGTGGCCCACCTGGCTCGCCCATCAGGTTCCGCTGTCCGTCGCTGCCGCGCTGGTCGGCGCCGGCGTCGTCCTGGAGCACATCGGTTCGACCCCGGGCCACGAACTGTCCGTCGGCGCCCAACGACGGCGCACCCGTCTGGCTGAGCACCGGATTGCCCGGGCCCGCACCGCCGCCACCGCCGCGCCGCTCACCGCCGGCCCGAACCGCGAGCCGGTGCTCGGGGCCTGGATCGACGGCGATCTCGCCTCCTGGCGGTCCGGACGGTGGGCCACCATCCCCACCTCCGCCCTCGGCCTCGGTGGGGTGCTGCTCGGCGTGCCAGGCGCCGGCAAGACCGAGACGCTGCTCCGCCTCGCCGAGCTCGGCCTCGCCCAAGACTGGGACGTCCATGTGATCGACGCCAAGGGCGACGCCGCCACCGCGGCGCGCTTCGCCGCCCTCGCTACCGCCTCCGGCCACACCCCCCGTATCTACCCGGCCGACCCCTACGACGGCTGGCGGGGCGACCCGGACGTGTTGCGCAACCGGCTCGGCCAGATCGTCGACTACACGGAACCGTTCTACGAGGACGGCGCCGGCGACATCCTCGACACCATCCTCACCGCCCCGGCCGGTCCACCCCGCGGGTTCCGCGAGCTGATTGCTGCGCTCGAGGCGATCGCCGTCGGCCAGGCGGAAGTGAAGGGTGTGAACCGGGAAACCAGAGAAGGAACACTGTCCCGCTATCGGCGGTTCGCCGCCACCGCCGCCGGCACCCTCGACGGCAGCTGGGCCTTCGAAGACGCCCGCGCCTCCTACCTGCTCCTCGACGGTGTCACCCTCGGCAAGGACGCCCCCCGCCTCGCCCGGTTCCTGGTCGAGGACTTCGCCCATTACGCCACCAGCCGCAAACCCCCCGACCGACGCACCCTCTTGCTCATCGACGAATTCTCCGCCCTGCGGCTCCCCAACGCCGCCTCGAAGTTCGAAAAGCTCCGCTCCTTCGGAGCAGCGATCGTCATCGCCGCCCAATCCCCCGAAGGCCTCCACGACGACCCCCGCGAAATCGACCGGCTCCTCAACACCGCCGGCACCATCATCGCCCACCGCATCGTCGACCCCGACCCCATCGTCACCCGGGCCGGCACCCGCAAACGAGCCGAACGCTCCCACCAACTCGACGGCCCCACCGCCACCGGCACCGGCAGCCTCCGGATGCAAGACACCTACCGCATCGACCCCAACGACCTCCGCAGCCTCCCCACCGGAACCGCCTGGACCATCCACGCCGGCCGAACCGCCAAAATCGCCATCACCCGAACCGTCGCCTCGGCCAAGCCGACGGCGACCACTGAGCTGCCACCTCCCCGGCCTATGCCCAGCGACACACTGAGCCCACAGCTCGCAGAGGAGCCGTCAACGGTCCGACCATCCCCACTAGACCAGCTTTGACCTAAGGGGGGCGTCGGCGACAGCTGTGACGAGACCAGTTCGCTAACCAAACCGCGGCAAGGTGAGCCGCCCAAGGGTCTCGCGTCCAACGGCGTCGAACGCCGGTTCGGGAAAGGCCTTTGATCATGCCTGCAGATCACCGAAGCGTCGTTCGGTGTCGCCTCGACGGCCAGGTGTGTTTGGCTCGCCGTCTGAACTGGTGCTGGTCAGGCACGGGTCGGCGTTACTGATCCCGCTGGGCGAGGAGATGCTCGACAAACGCCGCAACGGCGCGTTCCTCGGCTTGCGTCAGCCCTGCGTCGGCCGGCTGGCGCCGCCCTCAGATGGCAGACACGGCAGGCCACGGGGGCCGCTGCAACGCTCGAAGTCTGACAGTGAACGGAGCGCGGTTGCGGAGGGCGGCGCGGGGTAACCGTGCACGCCGAAGAGGGACCGCTGCCGCGAGCAGACCACGCGCGAGTGGTCACTCGGCCTTTCCGTGTGTCCTGCAAGATGGGCTGGCGTCCCGCCGCGGTGGCCGGTCGGGAGCCTCTGTCCGGTTGATGTAGCGCAGATGCGTGTCTGGGAGGTCCTCGGCGAGTTGTCGAGCGAGTGTGTGCTCGTAGGTGGTGATAATCATCTGGGCGGGACGGCCTGACCTTGTCGCCGACGCCAGGTCGGTTGCGACGATCCGCCGTGCTCGCGGGTCGAGGTGTTCGAGTGGCTCGTCGAGCCACGCGAACGGGAGGGTGGTGGACGCCCGGAGCACGAGGAGGTTGGCGACGAGGCGAGCCCAGATCTGTTCGCCGCTGCTCAGTTGACTCCAGGGCAGTTCGCGGTCGCCGACGACGCGGACGATGGTCCCGTCGGGTCGGAGCTGGAGCCCGTCTTCCCCGAAGAGGGCTTTCCAGCTCCAGCGGACCTGCTGGGAGAGTGGTTCGATGTGGTCGTTGGCGAGTCGTTCCGAGGTCCGGGTCAACGCGGTGGCAGCCGCGAGCGTGAGAGCTTCTCGACGCCAGGCGACGCGTTCCGCTGTGTACGCCGCCTGGAGCTCGTTGTCGTCGTGCAGTTGGGCGGCGATGGCGTTGAGTTGGTTGGTGATGCTGCCGGCCAGCTCATCGTGCTTCTGCAGTGCCTCGTGCGCTGCTGCGACAGCCGCCTCAGGATTCCCGGTCGGTCGAGGGCTGTCTGGCGGGATGATCGGTTTGGCGAGTCTTGCCACCTCCGATTGGAACCGGGTCAGCTGCTCCATCTCCTCGTGGAGCTGGTTGAGGTCGGTCTCGGCGGCGTGGATCCGCCGTTCGGCGAGCATGAGGCTGTCCTTCTGCGCTGCGACTGCCCGTTCGAGCTCGTCGCCGTGGAACGGGCGGGCACAGGTGGGACAGGACGGATCGTGCCCTTCGAGCAGGTCGAGCGCGGAACGTGCTGCGAAAGACTGGGCCCGGGCCTCGGTGAGTCTTGTCTGGATCTGTTCCGTGGCTGATCGGTTGGTCTCGGTGAGGACGGCGATCATCTGGCTGAGCTCGGCGAGTGTGCTGGCGACAAGGCCTCGGTCGCCGGCGCGGGCGAGAAGACCGCCGGCCTCGACCGCGCGAGCTGCGAGGGCTTCGTCGTAGACGATCCACGTCGTGACGGCCCGCTGGGCGCGTTGGGCGGTTGTGAGGATGTCGACGTGGGCGAGGCGCCGGGTGCTCAGCTCTGCGAGGTCGTGGCGGAGCTTGGCGGCGGACTGGGCGAGCTGGTCGCGGTTCGCGAGTTGGCTTTGCGATGCGGACCGGATCTTCTTGCGGGACGCCTCGGCCTGCTTGTGGAGTTTCGTTGTGATGGCGGCGCTGCGACGGAGTCCGGAGATGCCGAAGGCGTCGTAGAGGTGCTCGTGGAGTTGCAGTTCGCCGTCGTCTTTGCCCGAGCCACGGATGACGGCAACGCGGGCGGCGATCTCCAGGGGGGCGCCGAACTCGCCGAGCAGGATCTTGTACGCGGCAGAACCCTCAATCGGCTGGTCTCCGTCGCGGTACTCGACCGTGACCTTGCCGGCGGAGCTGACTTTGCGGTGGATGGTCAGCCGCCGGTTGGCGCCGTGACGAACGGTGACGATCGCCTCGGCGGATTCGTGGCCGACGCGAACGCAAGTCTTGGCGTCAACATTGGAATGGTCGCCGAATACAGCCCAGGTAAGCCCGAGGAGCAGCGACGACTTGCCGACACCGTTGGGCGCGACGAGGAACGTCGTGCCGGGCTCGAAGTCGATCGCGACGCTTTCAAACGCCCGCCATCGACGCAGTTCGAGGCGTTCGATCATGCGGCTTCCGAGGGGGTGAGGCGAGCGTCCAGGTCCGCCTCGCTCAGCTCTCCGGATGCTGCGTCCCTGACGAGGCGAGTGAGCAGACCGACTTCGTCGAACTCGGCCCAGATTTCCTTCTTCGCCGCTGTGCGGGCGTTCCGACCGTCGTTGACCACCGTTGCGCAGGCGGCGACGCACTCGCTGCGGATGATGTCATCGAGCGCGACGCTCTCACGAGTACCAGCGGTGGCGTAGCCGGCCAGGTTGGGTGCGAGTTCGTCGACGAGGCTCCGGAGCGTGTCGTGGAGACTGAGGACGGGCCGGGTGATACGGGGCTGGTGGATCTGGCCATCGGGAGCGCCGATGAATTCGTCGATGTCGAACGGTCCGATAGCGACGCTTGACAGGCCTTGGTCGGCGATGACGAGCACGACCGCAGCGGTCTCAGGGAAGCGGCCGAACACGGCCCCGGCCGCAACCTGCGGGTCGACTTCGGACAGGTCTCGGGGCGATGCGATGTCGACCCGGAACTGTAGGCGGATTCGCAGGCTGCCGAATCGGACGACCGCGTCGGATCGAATCCCCTCGTTCTGGGCGGTGCCGTCGCCGATCAGTTCCGAGGAAGAGCCAAGCGAACTGACGACATCGACGCGAATGGCGTCGATGCTCAAGCCCTCCCTGTCAGCCGGAGCGCGCCGGCGCTCGAGCCCGGTCCCGGCCAGAACTTCGTCGAGGGACGGGCGGGAGCGGTAGAAGTCGACCCCTCGAGCGTCCTTGATCAGGTCGATAACCTCTGCCGCTTCCGCCCGCTCGTCTTCGGTCAGGTGGTCAAAGGAAGGTTCGGGGCCACCGTGCTCCAGGTGGTCGAGGAAGGCCGCTATCAGAGCATCTACGCTGTCGTCAGGCATCGGGGTCCCCTCCTTTGGGTTTGTAGAGGCGTCGGAACTCTGGGTGGCTCCGCAGCCGGGCGTTGATCTTTCGCATGGACTCCCGGTAGATCTGACCGACCCGTTGCTCAGTGACGCCAATGTCACCGGCGATTCCCAGGTATGTCTCGCCGCAGGCTCTTCGAAAGACGATGTCCCGGTCACGCTGGGTCAGCACGTTTTGCGCGACCGCATGAAAGGCCACCAGGCGCTCGGCGCGCAGGACCCGGTCGACGGCCTCGTCGTCGGTGAGGTCCTCGAAATCAGCGAGCTTCTCGACGAGTGGGCTGGCCCCTTCGACCTCCCGGTCCAGTGACAGGATGCCGATCTCGGAGCCGCCACGGAGGGCCCGGTATTTTCTGGCCTTTCTCACCGCGTCGATGGCCCTTCGGCGGGCGATGCTGATCGCCACCGCCTCCCAGTTCACGGCTCCCGCTGGCTCGTACTGCAGCAGAGCGTGAACCGCTTCCCTGTACACATCCTCCGGCGACATCCCTCCCACGACGGTGAGCTCCGTTCCGCCGGTGTTCGGGACGGGCCGCCTCGCCCTACCGGGGAACATGACCTTCTGAATCTCGAACCACATCTTCTGATTGATCGCCTCGAGGCGTTCGCGGTCGGACCACAGCGGGTGGCGATCCCAGATGGCCCGATTGGCGGAAGCCGACATCTCAAGGAGATTGTCGCGAAGGGCTGCGGCAACGAAAGCGATTTCTGAGAATCCCTCCGGGGTCCAGCCCTCGTACCCCATCTGCCGACGGACCTGTCCCGTCGACCCGCTGCCGAGCCCACGCGGCGAAGTTGCCGTGCCGGGCCCGCTGCCACTCGGGAGTGGGTCGGCCTCAGCGGCCGGATCTTTCCCGGTCAGCGGCTGACGCTCGTCGCCAAACCACCCGCATGCTCGTCGGGCAGCTACGCCGGCTGACGACGGCAGGTGCTCCAGTTGCGCGCGTGCTGAGCACGTACTGCAGCGGCCCATCCGGCTAGGTGGCGCGCGCCGCCTCGGGATCGAACATTGCCGAACCACTTTCGATCCGTGGCCTTCACGCGACAGGACCGCTGACGGATCGCTCGCGAGGAGGCCCCTTGACCCATCGGAAGACAGACGCCCGACCCGCTCCCCGCCGTCAGATGGTGCTTCGACCTCCTACCACGCCAGGGATTGACGCCCCCGTCGATTCCGCCACCGTCAGGCAAGAGATCCGGGCCGGCTTGATTGCGGCCCGGCCGCTGCAATGCGGCCCGACCCACACCCCTTCCGCCGGATGGCCGCCGTGCGGACCGACCCCTCGACACCAGACCTCGCTGTGCCAGCGAGACCGATACGTACACCGAGTTCCTGTTGAGGCCTTTTGTTCTTGGTGTGGTGAGCACACTGACCAAGGAAGCCATGGAGAATGCCCCATAGGCGCTGGTGGCCTCTCACCCCAACCGTACCGGTGAAGGCCCATTCCGACGGAGGATGAAGCCTCCGAGTTGCTCACCCCGCCCTGACAGAAGACAGCTTCCGTTCCAACTGCCACGTCAGGGGGCGAGTCAGGCTCCTTCGACCAGAGCAGCCGGCGGGAATGGTTTCCCATGCAAAGGCTCGGCGCCCCTCTACGTCCGAGCCTGCTCGCCATGCATCCCCATCGACTGATTCGAAACAGCCCACCGGCCCGGTGGCTCGCCGACGATTCGTTGTAAGCCTCAACCCTGATCCCCTTTGTGTCGCTGACCGCCGGTCATGCGGGGGGAGTGGGGATTGTCAATCCATCGGCACGGTTCGAACTATGGCTCGGACCCTTGACATGCGGTGCGCTGTCAACGATGGCCCAGGGCAACCCACGGCATCAGCACCGCGTCAAGGCCGCGCACCGGGAAGACCCATCTCTCCATCGCCTCGGCGTCCAAACCGCCGCCGAGGGCACCGAGTCGCCTTGGCTTCAGCGCAGCACTGGGTCGGCCCCCTGGCCACCGCCAAGAGAACGGGCGCGTCGAACGAGCGCTCGCTGAGCATTCGAGGAGGGGCTGAAGGGCCTCAGCGTTTCGCCGCGAGGTCGCAGTTCTCGGATCGCCCGGGCCGCGTCGATTACATCACGCGGAGGGGCACGTCGTCGGGCGCCGCCATCGCCACACCACCCACCCGCTCGCGCCGACCCTCCACGGTCGCTCTGGCCCGAATGGCCTGGCCCTCGGCCCATCAAGATCCGGACCGATCGCTTCGAGTTCCTCGACAGGCGCGATGTGCCGGACGACGTGCCCACGTACTAGCGGAGGAGGGCGTGCAGACCAGTTCACCGAGTCGGGCACGTCGGCCTCTCGGTAGGCACGAGATATGGCGTTTCGATACTCCATCGCCGCCCCCAGGCGGGCACGCCGTACAAACAAAGGGGGAAATCGCAGCGCCACTACCTGACGGGCGAGCTCTCGCATTACCTCAGGTGTGCGTTCGGCAGCGGGTCGGTCCATCATTAGCACGATCGGTGCCATAAGGCCCCCGCCGACGCCTCCCCGGAGACTCTTCCGCTCAACACGGTCCTCCATGCCCCGCTCGAGCAGCGCTTCGCAGCGTTCGAGTCTCTGAGAGATCCGACGCTAATAGCGGCATTTGCTGCTCCGTGTTACGCCGTACATGTCGGAAGTCGATCTTCCTGAAGTTCTTGTGAGAGCGGATTCGATTACGGTGTCGGTCCGTTGCTGCTCCGTCAGCTCCTCTTGGACTGTTGGGCGCGCGGGAGCCCAGCCACCTACTGACTTCGGAAGTCCGACGATCGTACGGTGCATCGGAACCGCCCCGGTCGGATGCAATCGCGCTGGAAGCTCTGCCGGCCAATCATCCCAAAGGTCCCTGGACTACAGCCTCGTATGGTGTCGCGAAGGTGAACTGGGCGACACGGAGCCACCATCCTGCCCTGCTATTCCAGCGGCGGCCGGTCAACCGGGGCGTTGCTCTCCGGGTATGGGCGTGGGGAGTGCCCGACCTGAAACCGGGCGATTCGGCGACGAGTCCCCATGAGCCCAGGACCCCCGAGGGCGCATCATCAGAGCATGGCCGAGACCCAGCCCACTCACGACGCAGCGCAGGCCACTGTACGTCCGTGTGACGCGGAAGAGCGCGCCGGACCCCTGCGCTCCCAGCCAACTACGACTCTGAGCCGACGGTTGGACCCGTCGCCAGCGAGCCATCGCAGCAGTGGGCACTTTGGCCATTCCAGCAGCACCTCCCCTGTCCACCCTCTGACTAAGGAGTCTCTTTGCCCGTAGAGAACTACGAGTTCGATGTCACTGGCGCTGCCAACATCGACGTTATCTTCCAGATCAACTACACCGACGAGGTGCCGGACGAGGAAGGCCCGAAGGTCACGGTCCTCGACGCCAGCTACCTCGGCAAGGGCACCGCTGGCACCGTGTACCTGCCGGTGACCCTGTCCCAGGCCCTGTCCTACGACCTCTACGTCCCGTACTCGACCGTGGACGCCGACCCCTCGGCCACGGCCCAGGCGGGCTCCGACTACACCTCCACCTCCAGCTCGGTCACCATCCCGGCCGGGGAGACCGAGGCCAGTATCTCGGTCCCGATCCTCGCGGACAACCCGGGCGGCTCAGCCACGATCTCCTTCGTCGGTCTCAGCCACTTCGAGGAGAACACCGCCAACTCGCTGGAGGAGTTCACCGCTGACCTGCCCGCCGGCACCCAGGCGGGCGACCTACTCATCGCTGTCATCCAGAAGCAGGCCAACGGGAGCATCACCGCCGCCCCCGCGGGCTGGACCCAGGTCCTCGACGAGCGGACCACGACCACCACGAACTCCGGCTGCCACGTCCTCGTGTACGCCAAGGTGATGACCGCTTCCGAGCCGAGCAGCTACACCTGGGAGGTCGGCACCACGGTTTCTGGCGCCATCGCCATCGCCGCCTACCGTGGCGTGAACGTCAGCAACGTCGCCGGGCTCCAAATCAGCGCCACTCAGAACGACTCGTCCTCGAACACCTCGCTCGTGGCCCCGTCGCTGACAACGGTGGACGACAATGCCTGGCTGGTCTGTGCCTACGGCCTCAACCCCAGCACGACCTCGGGCACGGCGAGCTTCAGCACTCCGACCGGCATGAGCGAGCGCTACGACAGCAACCTGACCTCCGACGGCACCACACTGCGGGCCGGTCTGGGGTTCTTCGACCAGACCATCGCCGCGGCCGGAAGCACCGGCACCAAGACGAGTACGGCAGGCAACGACGGCCGGTCGGTCTCGGTGTCCATTGCCCTTGAGCCTGCGACCATCGTGGCGGCCGAGGAGAACGAGCACTTCTTCGTTCAGCTCGGCACCCCGAAGGTCACAAACTCCGGCGGCGCTGACGCCAACGTCGTCGTGGCCCGAGGCGTCGCCAAGGTCGCCATCATCCCCGACGACCTGGCAGGGCCGATCGATCCCCCGGACGGTTCCGAGGGCGGCGGCGTCATGGTCGGCTTCCATCAGTTCAACAACGACATCACCCTGACCCGGGCCCACGAGGGGCACCTCGGTAAGAACTTCGCCTGCGTGCGCATGTTCGAGTCCGACAACCGGGGCTCCCCGTCCACGCAGAGCAAGCAGCTCGCCGAGGACCACGGCGGCCGTCTGATGCTCTGGTCCGTGAAGAGCGACGACTGGGAGGCCACCGCTGCCGGCGACCACGACGATTGGATCGACGAAGTGGGCGCCGAGCTTCAGAGCTGGAAAGTGCCGGCCGTCATCTTCATCTTCTACCACGAGCCGCACGAGAACTCGGACCAGAAGAACGAGAGCACGGACCTGAGCGAAGACCCGCCCCGGCTCAGCGACGAGGACGACGCTGCCGAGGGCCGCACGGCCGTGGCCTACAAGGCGGTGTACGAGCGGATCAACGACCACTGGGGCACCGCTGGCTATTTGAAGCGGGACGGCAACGGCGGAAAGATCCTCATCGGCTACTGCGCCACTGATGACTGGGCCCTGGGCCTGAACGCGAATAGCAAGGCTGCTTCGGGCGTGGACCCGCTGCTCCCGGCGCTGGCGGACGTGGACGTGTTCTGCCACGACGGGTACAACACGATCAACGGCACCCCCGACGAGAGCTTCTCGTCCATCTGGGGCCCCGTCGTGGATCTGTGCGAGACGCACCAGAAGCCGCTCATCATCGGCGAGACCGGCTCGAAGCCCGGCGACGAGTTCGCCTCCTCGCTGAAGACGGAGCTGGGCGGGACCCGTGACCGGGACGAGTGGTTCCGGGAAGCGGCCGAGTTCATGAAGACAAACACGAACGCCCGCAAGTGGCTGAAAGGCTTCTGCTATTACCACTCCCGGCGCTGGATGTTCCTGGACGACGACGGTACCGAGCACCCCTCGGGATACGTTGACCAGGCCAGCGGCCCCGATGTCGAGGGCAAGGACGGCTGGATCGAGGCGTTCACGAACGACAGCTATTTCACTGCCGCGCCGTTCGATCCGACCTCAGACACGCCGGAGGAGCCCGCCCCCACGCCTTCGGGGTGCGGTGCGACGTACACCGGCACGAACCGCACCGACGCTGTGCCCTCAGGTTACGGAGAGGTCAGCGGTCTCGCCGCCTCGAAGCAGCACGCCGATGTTCTCTGGGCGATCCGGGATTCCGGCAACCCTGCCGCGCTGTATCGGCTCAAGACCACTGCGACCTCGGGCGAGTACACGCCTCGGGAGATCCCAGTGACCGGCGCTACGAACAGCGACTGGGAGGACTGCTTCTACGCCGACGAGAACGGCTCGAAGTTCATCTACGTCCACGACAACCGGGACGGCAACGGTGCGGGCTCGAACCCCAAACGACTGTACAAGGTGAACGAGCCCAGCAACCCGGACGCGGCCAGCTCGGCCTCTCTGGCGGCTACGTACTACTGGAGGTTCCCGGGCACGGCCAGCACGGACATCTGTGCCAACCAGACTGGTGTCAACCAGAACTGCGAGGCGATGTTCATGTACCCGGTCGCCGACGGCGGGGACCCCGGCATCATCTATGCCGTTCAGAAGAAGAAGAGCACGGCGGACGTGTACCGGCTCGGCACCCCCGATCAGCTGTCCACCGATTCCGCCGCTCCGACCATCGGCCTGAATATCGGTTCCATCGCTCACTCGTGCCCCAGCTCGTTCGCAGTGAACGTCGAGGGGGACCGGGTGATCACGGTGAGCCACGGCCGTCACCGGGTCTGGAAGGGCATCGCCGGCGACCTCGACTCCCTCATCAATCCCTCCCGGGTCCAGCAGGTGAAGGACGTGTCCGGGACGGGCAACAACGAAGAGGCGGCCGACTGGTTCCCCCACGGCTCCTGTGGCTTCCAGGTCATCGCCGAGAACCGATCCGGGACCATCTACAGCAACTCCTGACCTTCCCCAAGAGCCATAGGGGCCAGGTACCACACATACTGGCCCCTATGGCTTAGCTATCACTGTCAGCAGCGGGGTCTTCCCGTCGGGGGAGCCAGGCGTCAGGCCCGCCTGGTCGAGGTCGGGGGCGACATCTCGTACCCGTCGGACGGCAGCTGCTCACCCCGACTATGGTCAGGCTCTCGGGGATCTGCGCCATTGGTGGCGATGGGCGGCCGCCTGACCTACCGGGCCACCTAGAACCAGAGCACCACCGGCGAGCTATGGCGTACGACGAGACCAACACCGGCCCTGTTCGTGGACGGTGACGTTCGACAACTCGTATCAGACGGGCCGGCGAGACGCTCACCGCTAGCGAACGTCGGCCTTGCACGATGCCCTGGCCGTCTTCGCCGACACCAAGGGCACCGGCGACAACGTCACCTACGACGACGCCAACAGCAAGCTTAAGGTCTTCGGCGCGCAGCAGGACGCCGTCCGCCGTGACCCGACCCGCTGGACGAAAAGGACCACACCGTCGCCTGAGCGCCCTGGTGGTCCGCTGCCTTGGTCTGGGGTTCTAAGCCATGAGCGCGTCGGAGCATTCGGGGGCACTCCCGGGCAGCATGCTGCCAGGTAAACGGCCATCGTTCAGCTGCACACCTAGTCCCGGCCGCAGGGGACGATGGTCAGGCGCTCGATGTCCCGGACGATGATGTCACCACCGTCGAAGCAGGCGCTGATCGTGGCGTAGTCCTTGCCCGACCCGCCGTCGAGCTTGCGGACTGGGACGCCCCGGCCACTGGCCTCGCTGGCCGACTTGAGCTTGTCGTTCCCCGAGCCCATGCAGATGATCGCCTTCGGGTCCATGCCCGGGTCACCGGCCACAGTGTCGTTGCCGCCCGACATGTTGACGACGAACCGTTGGCTGTGGACGAGCACGGACTCGGACTTCGAGCTGCCCTGGTAGTGCGGCTTCTCGCCGAGGCAGGTGCTGGCCGCGTGGGCCGCCTGTACTGGCAGCACCGTGGCTGCGAGCACCGCCGCTCCGAGGAAGAGGGTGCGGAAGGGCAACAGGGGACCTCCTTGGTCGTGAGGGGCGTGTGTACCAGTTCGACCCTTCTCCGTGTGTTCCCTGCCGCCCTGTTGCTGCTGTTACCAGAGGTTCACGGACCCTTGTGGGCGGCCGAGCCGGGCGCCCGGGGGCGGGTTGGGGGCTGGTCGACTCGGGCAAGGACGCCCCTTCCGTAGGGTCAGCCAAACGGCAGCCAGCAAGCTCGGCTTCAAGGGCGTCGACGCGCGGTACTTGGCCGGCCGCCGGACCCCCGCTCCAGGGACGGCTGCGATAGTCCCGACGTCTCCCACGGTGAATTGGGCCCTTCACAGCTCCAAGGGCGTAAAGAGCCGCCGCTGGCGGCGCCGAAGCTTTTCGCCGACTGGCTCGTCGGGCACGGAGACCATCGTCGGATCGTTGCCGCTCCCGCTGGGTCATTCGTGCGGTTCAGCCCCATTCCGCGAGCAGGAATGGGCGGCGCGAGATGTCGATTTGGTCGCAATGGCAGGGACCGGAAGGATGCCGGATCGGCCGGGCGAATCTCTCAGGAGATCACGTATTCCGACTGTTCGAGAACCCCCGTTGGGCCGAGGTGCCGGCCGTCAGCTCCGCAATCGAGGCGGCCCCGGCCGTTGCCGGCCATGACTGTCTGGACGTTGCATGTGAAGCAATGTAGTTCCCGACGTTGCGCGCCGAAGACGCTGGGCTCCTGGTCGCGGCGCGGCCTCCTCGTTGCCGTGCTGGCAATGATCCTGAGTCCCGCGTTGTCGCCGGCGGCGGCGTCGACGGAGAAGCGGTCGTACATCGTCCGCTTCAAGGACGGGGTCGACGTTGGCCGGGAAGACGCCAGCCTCGCCTGGCTGTCGTCCCGGTTCCGACGGGTCTTCGAGAACGTCTTCAACGGAGCGCAGGTGGAGCTCACCGACCCCGAGGCGGCCCTCCTCCGGTCCGATCCGCGGGTGACGGCGGTGGAACCCGACCAGGTCGTCAGCCTGACGGCGACGCAGTCCGGCCCTCCCTGGGGCCTCGACCGAATCGACCAGCGGGGTTTGCCGTTGTCGGGGACGTACGGCTCTCCCGATCGCGCCGGCGCGAACGTCACGGTCTACATCGTCGACTCGGGCATTCGTCGGACCCATCAGGATTTCGGGGGGCCCGGTGGCCGGGTCCGGTGGGGGATGTCGTTCGGCGGCGCCGGAGGGTCCGACGACTGTTACGGGCACGGAACCCACGTGGCCGGCACGGTCGGCGGGGCGACCTACGGTGTGGCCAAGGCGGTGACGCTGGTTCCCGTACAGATTTACGACTGTGACGGCAAGAGCACGATGTCGTTGATCATCTCCGCCCTCGATTTCATCGCCGAAGATCACACGCCGGGGACCCCCGCGGTCGTCAACATGAGCTTCGGCGTCAACAGCATTGCGCTCTTCGACAGCGCCGTCGAACGGTTGATCCAGGCCGGGATCACCGTCGTGACCTCCGCCGGGAATGACGCCGCCGACGCCTGCACCAAGAGTCCAGGACGCCTTCCCCCAGTCATCACCGTCGGTGCGACCGATAGCAGCGACCGGGTGGCCGGCTTCTCGAACCAGGGTCCGTGCGTGGATCTTTTCGCACCGGGGGTCGGGATCAGGTCGACCTCAATGTCTTCCGACACCGCCTCCGTGGTGATGAATGGTACGTCGATGGCTGCACCGCATGTGACGGGTGCGGTGGCGGTGCTGCTGGGCCAGCAGCCATCGCTCACGCCGGCGGAGGTCGCCACAGCCCTCGTCTCCGCCGCCACCCCCGAGGTCATCAACCGCAAGACGCAGACCACCAACCGCCTGCTCTACTCCGCCCCACCCCATCCCGACAACGACGACTTCGCCCGGGCAACCCGAATCGCGCCGGAGGGCAGCCGGAAGTTGCGAGGCACCAACGTCGGTGCCACTAAGGAAGCGGGAGAGCCCGCCCACGCCGGGTCTGCCGCCACCAGCTCCGTCTGGTGGGCCTTCACCCCGTCGACGGACGGCACGATCACCGCCAGCACCGCCGGATCGAACTTCGACACCGTCGCCGCGCTCTACACCGGCGACAGCGTCGCCGGGCTCACCGGCGTGGCCGCCAATGACGACGCCCCGTTCGACGCGTACAGCGTCGTCAGCGCCGCGGTCAAAGCCGGTACGACCTATCACCTGACCGTCGACGGCCGGGGAGGCGACAGCGGGGAGATCACGGTCTGGCTCACCTTGACCCCGGACACCGCCCCCGTCCCCGGCGCCCCCGCCATCACCGACGTGGTGCCCGGCAACGGTTCCGCCACCGTGACCTGGACGCCGCCCACCGGCGGAAACCCCATTACGGCCTACACCGTGCGGGCCTACAACGCCGGGTCTGCCCTCGCCGGAGAGACCACCACCGGGCCGGGCACGACCGCCACAGTCGGCGGCTTGCAGAACGGCACGCCGTACACCTTCACGGTGCTCGCAATCACCGCTGGTGGGAAGGGACCCGAATCCGCGCCGTCGGGTCCCGTCACGCCGCGGACCGTCCCGGACGCACCGACCAACCTCAGCGCCACCCCCTCCGACCGGGGGGCGGTCATCTCCTGGAGCGCGCCGTCATCGGACGGTGGCGCCCCCATCGAGTCCTACACGGTTACCACCTTTGCCGACGGCACCCGGGTGCGCAGCGACGCCTTCCTGCCGGCCAACACCGCGGTCATCGGCAACCTCGCCAACGGCACCCCGTACACGTTCACCGTGATGGCCATCAACGCCGCCGGCCCGGGGCCCGCCTCGGACCCGTCGGCCGCGGTCACCCCGGCCGTGCCGGTTCCCGAAGCACCGCCGCCGCCGCCACCTCCGCCCGCCGTCAACCACGCGCCGGTCGTGGCGCCCGACGCCTACAACGTCACCGGCGGGACCTCTCTCTCCGTTCCGGCCGCCCAGGGGGTCCTGGCCAACGACCACGATCCCGACGGAGACTTCCTGTCCGCCGTCGTCTCCGACCCTCCGGTCCACGGCTCCATCGTGTTGGACCGCCTCGGCGGATTCACCTACACCCCGGCTCCGGGCTGGGTCGGATCCGACTCGGTCGGCTACGAAGTGCGCGACGGCCTCGGCGGGATCACCACCGCGACCGTCACCTTCGACACCACCGCCGCCCCGACCTCAATCGGCGGCTACTGGATGCTGTCCGACCACGGCCGCGTCTACACGTTCGGGAACGCCCGGTCCTTCAGTGACGGTTCGCCCGGCGCCACGGACCTCGAGCCGACCCCTCGTGGCGACGGCTACTGGATCCTCCACGCCGACGGTGCCGTCAGGAACTTCGGCGCCGCCCCCAGCCTCGGTGGAAGCCCCGCCCTGCGACCGGGCGAGACGGCCGCCAGCCTGTCGGTCACGCCCTCCGGGAACGGCTACTGGGTCTTCACCGACGCCGGCCGCGTCTTCGCCTACGGCGACGCACCCCACCTCGGCGACATGTCCGGCACGACCCTCAACCGGCCCGTCCTCGACTCGGTGTCAACCCCGTCCGGGCGGGGGTACTGGATGGTCGCCTCCGACGGCGGCATCTTCAGCTTCGGCGACGCCAAGTTCTCGGGGTCGATGGGCAACACCCGCCTCAACCAGCCGGTCATTTCGATGGCGCCCGACCCCGACGGCACCGGCTACTGGCTCGTCGCCGCCGACGGTGGCATCTTCGCCTTCGACGCCACCTTCTTCGGATCGATGGGCAACGTCCGACTCAATCGACCCGTCTCCGGCATGGTCCCCGGGCCGGCGGGATACCTGATGGTCGCCGAGGACGGCGGGATCTTCGCCTTCGGCAACCTACCGTTCCACGGCTCCCTCGGATCGACACCGCCGCCACGCCCGATCGTCGCCGTAGCCCTCGCACGCTGAGATTCGAGCATTTCGCCGCTACCCCTTCCGGCTATCAGGCCTCTCCTTCCGGGCCGGAGTCTTTGAGCTCTTTCACGGACGCGCTGAGAGTTCGCCTCGTCGATCGCCGAAGACATCGAGCGCGGAATTGCCTGCCGGGCCTGTCGTCCCGAATGATCTTGGAGTGGCCGAGGAGCCGACAAAGCCGCTCCGGATACTGGCGCCCGACGGCGTCGACCACGAGGTCCGCGTCGACCCGCACCGAAATTGATTTGTGGCCGGCTGGCCCTTGGAGGCGGTGGACACCTCTACCAAAGGCTCGTCGTGGCGGGTCACCGTTCACCCGACGAGGTCGGTTGGCCAGTGATCAGAGATAGCGGACAGTCGACGCGGCTCAGGCTCCGCGTGTGCCCGCACTGGAGCGAGAGATCCTCTCCGGCGGATGGTCCCCTTCGAATCGCCCGCCGCTCCGTCGACGTTGTGGTTGACCCGCCCGATCTCAGAGTGCCGTGATTCGCCATCGGTTCGGTGCTGGCAGCGCTCGTAGTGCTCATCGCTCCCGGGGTGCCGCTCGACGCTACCTCGCCTTTGCAGTTCCCTTGTCGTTCGGTTGCCCAACGGTCCACTTTTGACCCGGTAGCCACGACCAATGCGAATCCCCCCGTCCGAGGGTGGTCAGTCTTGCGCCGTCGCCGACACGCCTCGTCGATGACGGCCCCGCCACACGAGGTGCGCTCGCCGCCCGGCGGAAGTTCCGGGGGCCCTTCGAATCTGACCTGGCCGCCGCACTGCGCTCAGCGGCGCCTGGTCGGAGTCCGGGAAGGAGCGGTCAACAGACGGTCCCTACCGGCGGGAGACACCTAATGGGGGTCAACCACCTCGCTCGTTCTGTGGGTGAGGCTGGTGACTGAGCCGGCTGGCAGGACAGCACTGTCGTGTCCCGGGCCTTGAGCCTTACGGCTAGATGTGGAACTGACGATCGGGGTTTACGCCGGGGTCGTGGTCTTCTGTCGTAGCCGTTCGTAGGGGGTCTGTCCACCGAGACCGCCGTGTGGTCGGTCGAAGTTGTAGAAGTCCTCCCACTCCTGGAGCTTCTCGTGGAAGAGCTTCGTGTCGTCCACGACGACGCCGTCGAGGAGACGGTAGAACTCCTCGGCGTCGATGCGGTGGGAGCGCTCGACTTTCCCGTTCAAGCGGGGAGTGGCGGGCTTGATGTAGACGTGCTCGATCCCCCGGTCGAGGACGTGCCAGTGGAACCCGGCCTTGAAATCCGACCCGTTGTCGGTCTGGATCGACTCCACCCGGAACGGGAGCTTCTCGAGGACGTAATCGATGAACTGGATGGCCGTCTTCTGGGTGTTCCGGGGGTAGACCCGCAGGACCCGGATCCGGGTGCAGTCATCGATGGCCGTGAACTGATAATGCTTCTTGCGGCCCCCGCCGATCGGCTCAATGAACTTGACGTCGACCTGGACCCGATGGCCCGGGAGAGGCTTCTCGTAACGCTTCCAGCGCCGGTCGTGGCTCTTGTAGCGCTGCGAGGCCGGAAGGCGGTTGAGCTCCAGGCGCTTGAGGATCCGCCAGACCCCCGAGTGACTGATCTGGATGTCGTGGTAGCGCTTGAGGTACATCGAGATCTTGTGCGGGCCGAAGTGGTAGTGCTGGCGGAGGTAGACGATCTTCCCGACGATCTCGGGCTTGGTCGCTCCTGGGCTCACCAACGGCCGTGACGACCCGTCCCGCAGCCCTTCCTCGCCCAGCTCCTCATAGCGGTGCAGCCACTTGTAGTACGTCGGCCGGCTGATCCCGTAATACCGGCAGGTCCGGGCCACATTCCCCGTCACCTCCTCCGCATGACGAAGCACGGCCAGACGATGCCGGA
>WUUC01207249.1_pt1 | contig 25491 bp, 17 predicted proteins | sample 6278441 | NCBI WGS metagenome assembly WUUC01 (sample SAMN13675441, study PRJNA597444) | soil metagenome | isolation source: soil | place: USA: Washington | collected 2017-10 | reverse complement strand
CACGCTCGTCGAGCTCATTCATGGGGACACTGCCTACGCGGCGGGCAGTGTCGTGCTTGAACCCGGGTGCGGCGTCGGCGTGCAGACCGTCGTCCTCGCGCGGCGGAGTCCCGGCGCGCGGTTTATCGCGGTCGATCACTCGGAAGCGTCGCTTGCACTGGCTCGACGCGCGGCGAAGGCCGCTCACCTGACGAACGTCGAGTTCCGGCACGCGAACCTCTTCGCGCTGCCGTTCCCTCGCCAGTCGTTCGACCACGTGTTCGTCTGTTTCGTGCTCGAGCATCTCCCGAACCCAGCCCGTGCGCTCACCGTGCTGCAGCGATTCCTCAAGCCCGGAGGGACGGTCACGATCGTCGAGGGCGACCACGCCTCGACGTATTTCCATCCAGACAGTGCCGGCGCCCGAGACGCCATCAGGTGCCAGGTCGCGCTGCAGGCGCGGGCGGGAGGCAACGCGCTGATCGGCCGACAGCTGTATCCGCTCATGGTCCGTGCCGGGCTCGTCAACGTTTACGTAGAGCCAAGGATGGTGTACGTCGATGCGAGCCGGCCGCATCTGGTGGACGGGTTCACGCGGAAGACCTTTACCGCAATGATCGAGGGCGTCCGGGCACCTGCCATCGCCGCTGGACTGACTACCCCTCGCCGGTTCGACGCGGGCATCCGAGGCCTCCACCGCACGACGAGGCCCGATGGCGTTTTCTGCTATACGTTTTTCAAAGGTGTCGGCAAGAAGTCCGGTTGACCCTGAGTACCGAGCTCATCCTGCGCGCGCCGCTTGTCCCGTACACACGAACGCCTCGGTATCGTCGGAGACAGACGGCCACGCAGCGCTCGCATACAGTGCAACGATCACCTCGCCCCGACGGAGCACGTGTCCGCGGGCTGTTGCCTGTGACGTGACTGTGGCGCCCACGCGTATCCGCGGTAATTCAGTGCTCGATCAGTTGGAGGAAGCGACGTTCGATGTGCTTCGACCCGGCCTGCGGACGACCCCGCTTGCCCGCGGCACTGTTCTGTTCGAGGCTGGACAAGTTTTCCATCACGTCTGGTTTCCCACCTCCGGCGTGGTATCGCTCTCGTCCACGACGAGTGACGGATCTTCGGTAGAGGTCGCGGCGATCGGGTCCGACGGGTTAATCGGTGGTTCCATCGCCGTCGGGATCGGCGTCGCGCTGTGTCGAGCGATCGTGCAGATCGAAGGCGCGGCGATGCGGGTCGATGCGCGCACCTTTGCCGAGGTCATGCGAACGCACGCGGATCTGCGAGCGTCGGCCATCGCTTACCTGGGAACGCTGCTGGTGCAGCTCATTCAGTCGAACGCGTGCAACAGGTTTCATACCGGGGAACAGCGCTTGTCACGCTGGTTGCTGGAAACCGCGGATCGAGTGGGCGCGAGCGCCTTTCCGCTCACCCAGGAGTTCCTCGCACACATGCTTGGCATGCGTCGCCCGTGGGTCACGAAGGTGATTCGGCGCCTCAGCGAACGGGGTTGCATCCAGTATCGTCGCGGAGAACTGGTCATCGTGAACCGCGCCCGATTGGAGGACGCCTCCTGCGATTGTTACTTGAGCGTTCGCCAGCACCTCGAACGCGCACGGTCGGCCACGAAATTCCCGGCGAAGGGTGACGAGGGCGACGCCTGATCGCGGCGCTACCCCCGGGCGCCAGAAGTGTTCGACACTTTGTCTGCCCCCGCGTTGACTTTTCGGCCCGTTGAAAGATTCCCGTCGGCTCAGGTTGATCCTCGCCACATCGTCCTCGATCATTCCCTTGCAGTACCAATCAATTCTAGTCAAGAGGATTTCGATGCACAGGATCACGACGCTGTGGCTCCCCCTCGCGGTGTGCCTCCTGATTGGCAACCCCGTGAACGTTCGAACGCAAGGACTGCCTGAACCGCTCCCTGACGAAACCGATGCGGAGGCCGGCGCCACCGAGACGCCATGGGCCAACGGAAGGCTGCAGGTCGCACCAGGCGGACGTTTCCTGCAGCACGAGAACGGCAGGCATTTTCTTTACCTGGCCGATACGTCCTGGTCGCTCTTCGAGCGCCTTACCCGCGAGGAGGTGGACCTGTACCTGAAGGATTCCGCGGACAAGGGGTTCACGGTCGTTCAGGCTGTCGCACTCTGGCAACTGTCGCGGCAGGGAAACGCCTACGGCGACCGTCCACTGGGTCTGGCCAACGGCCGCTTCGACCCGACCGAGATCATCACGACCGGCGGCGCCGACCCGTCGGATGCGATCGCGTACGACTACTGGGACCACGTGGACTACGTGCTCGCCAAGGCGGCCGAGCATGGGCTGTACGTCGCGCTTCTGCCAACCTGGGGCAACTACGTGTCCGGGACCACCAGCTATGCCGTCAACATGTCGTCGAACATCTTCACGGCCCGCAGCGCGAAGGCGTACGGCGAATTCCTCGGCCGGCGATACGGTCACCGACCCAACATCATCTGGGTGCTCGGCGGGGATCGCTCGGCGGTGTATCCGAACGGCGACTTCAGGCCGATTTGGCGCAGCATGGCGGAAGGGATCGGCCGCGGGGCGACGGGCGAGCCGTTGAAGTGGAACGACGTCCACCCGGCATGGGACCAGCTGCTCATGACGTATCACCCGCGCCGCGTGGACGATCCGGGCTCGTCGCTGTGGTTTCATGAGGACGCGTGGCTCGACTTCAACGGGATCGAAAGCGAGTCATGGCAGGTGGCACAAAAGGTCGAGACCGACTGGGACATGTCTTCTCCAAAGCCCACGGCGGTGCTGGAGGGTCGCTACGAAGCAGAATCGGCGAAGGAGAGCGTGCTCTCCGCGGCGGCATTCGAGCAGCGGTATCAGCTCTATCACGCGATGTTCGCCGGGAGCATCGGCTACGCATACGGACACAAACGTATCTGGCGGCTCAGCACGGGCGCCGAGTCGTGGCAGGATGCGATGAACGATCCCGGCCGTACGTCCATGCAACACGCGCGGAGGTTGTTCGAGGGCTTCCAGGACGCTCAGTTGCTCCACCGCCTGCCTGACGAGTCACTCCTCGACGGGCTGACCCGGTCCGGGGACCCGGACGATCTACTCCTTGCGATGCGCGGCGGCGAGGGGGAATTCGCGCTTGCCTACAGCACGAACGGCCGGGACATTGCGATGAACCTCGCGCGGCTCGCCACCGGCACGGCCGATGCCTTCTGGTTCAACCCGCGAACCGGAGAGTTCGCCGATAGCGACGGTCGCGCGGCGAGTGGCGCATTCCGATCGGTGTCTACGGGAGTGGGCGCGTCGACTACAGTCTTCGATCCGCCCGGTACGCCACAAGCCGGCAATGATTGGGTCCTCAAGCTGAAGCTCCGGAGTACGGCTGCCGCAACATTCCGACCCACAGGTCCCGGCACCGGCGACGTGGTACTTCGCGCCACGTCCGCCTCGATTGTCGGCGATGAGTGGAGACTCATCGAGGACGAGACCGCCGCCGGCGGAACGCGACTGCAGGAGCGCAGCGACGGGACACCAAAAGTCCTCGTCCCGGTTGCCGATCCTGCCGCGTTCGTCGAGTTCACGTTCGTTGCCGAGGCCGGAACGGCCTATCGGCTGTGGATGCGGGGACAGGGACCGAATTACGCCAGCGACTCCGTGTGGGTGCAGTTCTCCGGCAGCGCCACGGCGAGCGGCGAACCCGTGTACCGCATCGGGACCCCTGACGCGACTTTCTACTCCGTCGAGGGCTGTGATTACTGCGGCCGCTCCGGGTGGGGCTGGCAGGACAACGGGTGGGACGGATTCGGACCGCTGATCTACTTCAGCGAATCGGGGCCGCAGACACTGCGCCTGCAGCGTCGGCAGGACGGGATCGCGATCGATCAGATTGTGCTGTCGCCGGGAACCTACCTGAGCTCACCACCGGGGTCCGCCAAGGATGACAAGACGATCATTGCAGTGACGCAGGAATAATCGTCAGGTCCGAGCGCCGGTACTGCTCAGCTCAGCCGAGTGCGACACCGACCTCGGCCGCTGGGATTTCGTCCCGGCGTGCACGCGTCTCACGACCGCCTATATCAACCATTCGTCAGGAGACCCTTGGGAAGTGAACTGAGTCACTTCCCAAGGGTTACCTGTGGTTCCCACAATTGCGGTTTCAAGACGTCCCGCGTCGATCATCGGTGGTGCAGCCAAACGCGGGAGTTCATGTGACCGCGATTGTTAACTGCAGGCGCTGTGACGAGTTGCGGCAGCAGCTGCTCATCGTCCGCGCGAGCCCGGCGGGCAAAGCCGCCTGGCAATGTCCGGAGTGTTCGGAGGCCTGGACGCCGGTGACGTTCGCCCCGACGTTGGCCGGACCAGAACGGTCTCACCTCGACTCGGTCGCGTTGCCGACGCTGTGCAATTGTGCCGGCGGTGGTCCATTCATCCTCACTCGACTCCGCTCTCGGCTGGCCTGGATTTGGTTATGCGCCGCCTGCGGCACCGGGCAGAAGGCGACCATCGCCGAGTAAGGCACCGACGACAAGATGCCGGCCTGAGCGACGGATAATGCCGCCCGGCGTCGTGTTGTGCCACACTGCGCGCCATGAGCGACAGCCTGCTCCATGACGGCTTGCGCGATTTACTGGACCCCGCGAACCGGATCGCGCCGACGATGTCCGTCGGGGTCGTCCGGCGGGAAAACGCCGGCCGTCTGTTGATCGTCTTTTCGCAGGCGCTCGGAATCGGCGGCCACGGGATGACCGAGGCGGAGGCGCCGGAGTGGTTCCTGCCGCCGCTGCCGGCCGCACAGCACGTACCCGGCTCCGCATTCGAGATCAACCCGGACGCGCCGGCGCAAGCCTCGATGCGGTTCCGGCAGACGGGCAGCCTGGCCGTGGTGCCGCTGCACGGGACGCCTTCCCCTACGCTCGTCTGGTTCGGTTTACGTGATGACGTTCCGGCCGATGCCGCGCAGTTGGCAGCGTTCCAGTCACTGGCGGCCCCTCTCGCCGGAATGCTGAGCGCGCCGGAGCCGCGGCCCCGCGAACTCGATCGCTTGCGCCGGCAGGAATCCGTCATGCCGCTGCTGCCCGCCTTGTTCGACGTGCTCGACGTGCGTGATGTGTTCGAACGTCTCGGTCACATCGCGCGACCGGTGCTGCCGCATGACATGTTCGTCCTGCCAATTTTTTCCGACGATCTCCGGGAGGTCACGGTCTACGCGCATAGCGGCCTACCCGGCGACATTCCGCGGACCGTTGCCAATACCTACCCACTGGCCCTCGCCGCGTCGTGGGAATATCAGGTGCTCCACGATTTGTCCGCTCATCCAGCGGAGAAGCTTCGCAACCCGGCGCGCATGGGCTACCGGTCGTCGATCCGCGTGCCGATCCGCCTTGGCACACGCCTTCGCGGCGCGCTCGATTTCCTGTCGTTCACCCCCAGCTGCTACTCGATCGAGGATGTGCGCATCTGCCGCCAGGTCGCCGACGTGGTGGCCCTCGCGCTGTCGCACCAGCGTCTCGCCGAAGAGAGCCGCCGCTCCGCCGCGCTGCGCGAGCGCGCCGCAAACCTGGAAACGCTCGACGAACTGCTGAACGCGCTGAGCGGCGTGCTCGACATCCGCGATGTATTCGACCGCGTGTCGGCGATTGCCCGCAAGGTGTTCCCGCACGATGCGATGGTCGTCCGCGAAATGCTGGACGATCCGACACAGGCGCGTAACTACGCGCTCACCGGCATCGGCGAGCTGCACGTGCCGGATGTCAGCGCGGTGACCGAAACGCAGCTCCTCACGTCGCCGTGGGATCACTTCATCATCGACGATCTGAGCCAGCGTTCAGGGTACGCGAGTTCGCCCCTCGTGAAGGCAGGCCTTCATTCGCTCCTGAGCCTTCCGATCCGTGCCGCGGACGGCCGCCTGATCGCGTCGGTGAGCTTCCTTTCTCAACGCACGGCACGGTTCAATCGCGAGGACGTGCTCCTCGGCCGCCGAATTGCCGATCACATTGCCCTGGCGTTCTCACACAAGCGCTTGTCAGACGAACAGCGACACCGCGAGGAGGTTCGATCGCGTGCAGCGAAGCTGGACCTTCTCGACGATCTCCTCGCCACCGTCACGAGCGCAGGCGAGCTTCCGGATGTCTTTGCCCGGGTCTCGGCGATCGCGCAAAAGGTCCTCCCGCACGACGCGCTCACCATGCCGGTGCTGCTGCCGAACCGGCGGCAGGCGCGCGTGTACGCGTACCAAACGCCCGACAGCGCACGCTTCCCGGACATCGTCGAGGTTCCCGCGAAGCTCGTCGCCGACCAGGAATGGGAATACGACTTGGTAGATGATGTGCGGGCGCTGCCGGACCAGCGGAACATGGAGACGGCGCGCATGGGGTACCGCGGCGTGCTGCGCATTCCCATTCGACTCGACGGCGATCTCGTCGCCGGCCTGTCATTCCTTTCCTTCACGCCGTCACGATACACGACGGCCGACGTGCCAGTGGCTCGCCGCATCGCGGATCGACTGGCCGTGAACCTCTGGCGCGAACGCGGGCACGACGAAGCACGACGGGCGGAAGAGGCCACCGCGAGAGCGGCGCGGCTCGAGGCTCGCATGCAGGCGCTCACCGAGGAACTCGATGCGCGCTCCGGGTATCGCCGTGTCATCGGCAGGTCCACGCGGTGGAGACAGGTGCTGACGCAAGCCATGCAGGTGGCGGCGACCGACACGACCGTCCTTCTGCTCGGTGAATCCGGCACGGGCAAGGAGGTGGCGGCACGGTTCGTCCACCGCGGCTCGCCGCGGCGGAACGGTCCGTTCCTCGCGCTGAACTGCGCCGCGCTTCCCGAGCAACTGCTCGAGGCCGAACTCTTTGGCTACGAGCGCGGCGCCTTTACCGGCGCTATGCAGAGCAAGCCGGGCCAGCTGGAACAAGCGGCAGGCGGCACGCTGTTCCTCGATGAAGTCGGCGAGATGAGTCCGTCGGCCCAGGCCAAGTTCCTCCGCGTCCTGCAGGAGCGCGAGTTCCAGCGGCTCGGAGGCACCAAGGTGCTCCGTACCGAGGCCCGAATCGTCGCGGCCACGAACCGGGATTTGCAGAAGGCGATGGAAGCCGGCGTCTTTCGCGAAGACCTGTTCTATCGCCTGAACGTCTTCGCCATCCACCTGCCGGCGTTGCGTGAGCGGCGGGACGACATCTTGCCGCTTGCCGACGCGTTCGTTTCCGAGTTCGGCCGGACGCTCGGACGTCCACCGGGAGGCATCTCACGCGAGGCCCGTCAGGCTTTGCTCGATTACCGGTGGCCGGGGAACGTACGAGAGCTGCGCAACGTGCTCGAGCGGGCGGCAATCCTGTGCGACGGCGGCCTGATCACGTCGGAACACCTCGCATTACGCCAGGCGCCCTCGGCTCGCCCGGCTGCGTCCGCGCCTCACGCGCCCGCGGGCGCGATGCCGGTCGGCACGGCGACGCCCCAACCGCCGGCCGGGGGCACCTTGCACTCGGTCGAGCGCGCGATGATCGAAAAGGTGCTGCAGGACTCCCGCTTCAACAAGTCCGTGGCCGCGAAGACGCTCGGGCTGACGCGCGCCCAGCTCTACGTACGCCTGCGCAAGTACGGGCTCGAATGACAGGTTGAACCAGCATCGACAATCTGTCGGCCTTGCGCCGCACTGCACGTTCTGCCCCGTCGCCCGCAACACGCCTGATTTCAACGTCTTACACCCCACACCTTCACACCGCCGGCTCGTGGCGGGCGTCTTGCCCTCACCACGATCGAAAGGCGGCGCAACGTGGCACATCGAAGCATCGAAATTCTCATCGGGCGGTTGATCACAGACGAGGCGTTCCGGCAGACGTTCATCCGCGACCCTGCCGGAGCGCTCGCGCAGTTCATCGAGTCGGGCTATCACCTCACGGAGCTCGAGGCGGCGGCGCTCACGTCGATCGATCGGCAGATATGGCACCACATCGCACAGCAGATCGACCCACGGCTCCAGAAGTGGTCGCTGCTTTAGGAATACGTGTCAGCCGCGGTCACCTGCGGAAAGGATTGATTATGACCACCGTTCGCGTGAACACGTGCATTGTCGGCGGAGGGCCTGCGGGGCTCATGCTCGGCCTCATGCTGGCCCGGCGTGGTGCGGACGTTCTCGTCCTCGAAGGGCACGAGAACTTCGATCGCGACTTCCGCGGCGAGATACTGCAGCCGAGCACCGCAAGGCTCCTCGACGAGCTCGGACTCCTCGACTACACACTGGCGCAGCCGCACTCGATCCTCGAAGCCGGCAAGATCCGGCTGCACGGCAAAGAGGTGGGCGAGTTCTCGTTCAAGAAGATCGCTCCCGAATATCCCTACGCCATCTGGATGCCGCAGCCGGTGTTCCTGGCGGCGATGCTGCGGAAGGCGGAACCGCTGCCATCCTTCCGCTGCTGGATGAGCGCGCGGGTGACACAGCTGATCGAAGAGGACGGGTCCGTTGTCGGCGTCAGGGGCCTTCGCCACGGCAGCGAGTCGTTCGAAGTTCGCGCCGACGTGGTCGTTGGCGCGGATGGACGGTACTCGGCGATTGCGAAAATGGGCGGCTTCACGGCGGCCTACGAGCACCACGACTTCGATCTCATTTGGTTCACGATCGAACAGCCATCGGAATGGCATGGGACGCTGTACGTCTCACTGGGCAAGGACGTCCGTGGACTGATGCTGCCCAAGTATCCTCATCACATCCAGGCGGGCATCGCGCTGCCGACCGGCGAGTGGCGGAAGTGGCGCGCCGAGGGCGTGGCCGTTGTGGCAGAACGCGTACGGCGATTCGACCCGATCTTCTCGGACTTTGCCGACAGCCTGACGGATTTCCGCCGGTTCTTCCCGCTCGACGGGCTGATCCGCTTTGTCGACGACTGGGCACGGAACGGACTGTTGCTCATTGGCGACGCCGCTCACACGATGAGCCCCGCGGGGGCCATCGGCGTGAACGTGGCCATCGCGACCGCTGCCGTCGCTGCCCAGGAGATCTACCCGCATCTCGGCCACGGTCCGATTCCGCGCGCCGTGCTGCAGACCGTGCAGCGAAAACGCGAGGCCGACGTGCGAACGCTGCACCGCCTCCAGTTACAGGCGCAGCGTGTCCTGCTCGGGGGCCGCAGCCGCAACCCCATCGCCAACTGGCTGTTCCCGCGCGTGCTGCCACTCGTCCTGCGCTCGCCCCTCCTCCCGAGCGTGCAGCGCAGGATTTTCTTCGGCGTACCACTTCCCGCGCTCGATCCGGCGTTCAGCTTCCGCAATGCGGCCGAGAAGGCTGCGTAAGTCAACCACAAAGAGAGGACATCATCATGCGTATTCCAGTGTTCGCAGCCGCCGCCTGCCTTGCCGCAGGCACCATCGCCTTCGCGCAGACCGTGACGTACGACGTGGACAAGTCTGCCGACTTCGCGAGCTTCAAGACCTACGAGTGGGGCCACAGCATGCCGGTCGGCGACGAGTTGAACGACAGGCGAATCGCCTCGGCCATCGAGTCGGAGCTCGCCTCCAAGGGGATCAGCAGGGCACCGGCAGGCGGCCGCGCCGATGTGATCGTCGCCTACTACGCGACGTTCGACCAGGAACTCGAAATCAACGGATCGGGCTGGGGCGGGTACCGCCTGAGCGGCATGCGTTCGGGTTCTGCGAGGGTGGAAGAGGTTCTCCTCGGCACTCTCGCCGTGCAGATGGTTAACGCGAAGACAGGCGCCGTCGTCTGGCGAAGCATGGCAACGAGGGAGATTGATCTCAAGGCGAGCCCCGGCAAACGCGACAAGAACATTCGGGCTGCCGTCGAGAAGATCTTCAAAAGGTACCCTGCACAGCGGTAGCGCGATTCAAGAGAACCGGAGGGCGGCGCGCGAAGCCGTCCTCACTCCAACCCGAGCCGGCGGAGCCGCGCGTAAAGCTGGGCGCGGGTCAGGCCCAGTTTCTTCGCGGCTGCGCTCTTGTTGAAGCGGGCGTCCGCAAGCGCCCGCTCGATCAGCACGCGCTCGGCCGCGTGCAGCCCGCCGGAAGCGGGTTCGTCCTCAACCACCGCGGCCGAGGGCGCTGCGACCAAAGGCGGGGCCGGCACAGCGGCGCCTCCAGCCACCGTCTGGAATGCCAGGTGCTCTGACGCAATCAGGCCTCCGTCGGCAAGAATGGCCGCGCGCTCCAGGATGTTGCGTAACTCGCGGACGTTGCCCGGCCAGTGATATTCGATGAGCGCACGCCGCGCATCACGGGAGATGCCTGCCGGCGGCGTGCCGAGCGTGCGGCCGAGATCCTCGACAAAGGCCTGGCTCAATCGTGGAATGTCGTCGCGTCGATCGCGCAGCGCCGGCAAACGGATCGCGAACACGTTCAGCCGGTAGAAAAGGTCTTCCCTGAACTGGCCGCGTTCCATCGCGTTCTCGAGATCGCGGTTCGTGGCGGCGACGATGCGCGTGTCGGCCTTGAGCAGTTTCGTGCCGCCGAGCCGCTGGAACTCGCGTTCCTGCAGGACGCGCAGGAATTTCGCCTGCGCCGAGGGGCTCATCTCGCCTACTTCGTCGAGAAACAATGTGCCCCGCGCCGCCTGTTCGAGCTGTCCGGGCTTGCTGTGCATCGCTCCGGTAAACGCGCCGCGTTCATAGCCGAAGAGCTCCGCTTCCAGCAGTTGCTCCGGCAACGCGGCGCAATTGAGCGCAACGAACGGCCCCTCCGCACGCGGCGACGCGCGATGGATGAAGCGCGCGACCACCTCCTTGCCGGTGCCCGACTCCCCGAGCAGCAGCACCGTCGTCTCCGTGACGCCCACCTGTGTCGCCTGCGTGAGGATCTGACGCCACGCGGGCGACTCGCCGATGACGCGATGAAATCCGGCCCGCGCATTGAGTTCATCAGTGAGCGTCTGTACGCGCGACTCGAGCTGCGCGGCGCGAGCCGACGCATCGTCGGCTCGCCGGGAGAGCGCCCGGCCGCGCTCACGGGCAAAGCTCAGCGAGATGCGATCGGCAATCCGCCGCGCGATCGGCACTTCGGCCACCGTGTACCTATTCGGCGTGAACGACAGGAACGACAAGCCGGCCGCATATTCCCCTTCGAGACGGATGGGCACCCGCAGCGCGGACCGATACCCGCGCTTCGTAGCCTCGAGCTGTTGCTGTTCCGCCTGCTCCTGGAGATCGTCTACGACCTGGTACTCCCACTCAGGATTGGCGACCATGAGCGGCGGTACCGCCACAATCTCCGGAAATGTCGCGTGCGGAGGCGTCTTGCTCGCATACACGCGTGCGTGTGTGCCGCCGGGCAGGATTGCCGTCAGCACCAGCGCGTCGTGGCTGAGCACCCGCTGCGAAGCATTCGAAATGCGCTCGAACACTTCTGGCAGCTCGCCGGTGTCCGTCACCGAGTGCAGTAGCTCGTCGAGGAGGTCGCTCCTCGCTGCCGTGGCGCGCAACTCCTCCGAGCGGCGCGCAGCCTCGGCAAGCCGCTGATGCGATAACGCGAGCGCGACGTGGTCTGCGATCCGCCGTCCGACCAACACGTCGTCGCGACTGAAATGAGCCGTCGCCGCCGAGTAGAAATTCACTGAGGCGGCCAGTGCGCCTTCAACCCACACCGGGATGGCGAGCACGGAACGCATGCCGGACCGCGTGGACGGAACATCCGCGAACAGCGGGTGGGCCGTCATGTCGTCCACCAGCTCGTAATCCCAGTGTTCCTTCAACAGGCGCGTGTCCGGAGCCGCGATCTCAAAGGGCGGCTGTAAATGCGACAGCGCGCCGGTGGCAACGTAGACCTTGAGATGCTCGCGATCGTCTGTGGGCACGGCAATGGACATCGCGTCGTGCGTCATGATCGTGCTGCTGATTTCCGACACGCGACCGAACACTTCACGAATATCGAGGACGTCGGTCAGCGTCTCGAGGAGACCGTCGAGCATCTCGAGATTTGCCGTCCGTTCTCGAAGCGCTGCCGTGCGCCGCGCCTGTTGATCGAGCCGTTGGTGCGCCACGGCGAGCCCCACGTACTCGGCAATGCGCCGCCCGATCGCGAGGTCCGAGGGGGTGAAGCGGGCGCGTTCCCGCGAGAAAAAACTCAAGACGCCGCGAAGATCGGGTTCGAGACGGATGGCCATCCGCATCGACGAGCGAACCCCGGCGCGCGTATGGGGCTGGTCTCGTTCTATAGGATGCAGCGTGAGGTCGTTGACCACGTTGGATCGGAAGTGCTCGATGATGACGGACGGGTAGGGATTAGGTGTGACGTCCGGAAGCCGGTTCGCAGACGCGTGGGCGTAGCGCTCGATCTGCGTGCGATCGTCGCTGAACATCGCGAGCGCCAGCGCATCGTGCGGCAGGACGTCTTTGGTGGCGACCGAGAGGCGCTCGAATATCTCGCGGACATCGAGAACCTGAAAGAGAGACGGGAGAATGCCGTCTACCGCGCCAAGGCGCCGGAGCCGTTCGAGCTCCGCGTCCGGCGCTTCATCCTGCGACATCACTGTCGCGACCTGCCGCGCCATTATTTCCAGCTGCGATACCTGCTCCGTGGAGAACGGACGGATGTCGTAGGTTCCGGCGAGCAGCGTCGCGGCGGCCGTGCCATCGTCTAACGGACATACGAGAGCCTGGCGTACTGAATGGACCTCGCGGATCTCGTTCGTCAACCGCTCTCGAAGCAGAATTGTTTCCACCAGGCCGCCGACGTTCGCCTCGAGTTGCTCCAGCATGAGGGTTCGGATCCCGGGAGCGCCGGGCCGCAACGCTTCGGGAATTTCGGCGATTGGTAGGCGGAACGTGGTGATCGCCACCACGTCCGCGTGGGTCAGCACCACGTCCCCGCCGTCCTGCCGCAGCACGGCGAGGTGGTTGATCGGCAGGGCCGGCCGAGCTGATTCGAGAAGCGCTCCGAGCGTCCCGCACAGCGCATCGTCGGCGTTCATCGCGGAGAGTGTCACACATCCTCGCTGAGCCCGGTGTACGGGCGGCGCGCACATTGCCGCTTTCCGCGCAGGTTGCCTGCTCCGGCCTTTGACCGGCGGAGCCGCATAAGTCCCACAAACACCACGATTTCCAGCTGCAGGCCCGCTGCCGACGTCCGTGGAACGGCGCCCGCAATATGCCCGGCCGCAGCCCGACATGCTGCGCAATCGACGAAGGAGCGCGTCATGAGACCGACCCGGAAGTCATTTCTTCTCCGCCTTCTTACCGGACCCATCCACATGGCCGAGCGGACGGCGTTCGGCATCGAGGAGTTCCACATGATCCAGCGGACGGTCATCAACCCGTATTACTCGTGGTTTTCGGCGCCGACATCGCCTACTGCCGGAGCGGGTGCGCTCTTGTCCGCACTTCGGGATCAGTTCCGCCTGGCGCATTTGACGACCGTCGCGACAGAACCGGTATCCGGCTCGTTGGCGTAGGCGTTTTGAGGAGATAGATGTGACATTGACGACACGAACTCTCACCGCGTTGCTTGTAGCGGTAACCGTGCAAGGCGAAACCGCTGCCCAGACCCAGCCGAGTACGGGCGGCGGTGCTCTCACCGTCGATGCGGCAATCTCCCTCGCGCTGGCCCACAACCGGGAACTCGCTGGAGCGGCACTCGGCGTGGACAGCGCACAGGATGCGATTGTCATCGCGCGGCGCCGCCGGCTTCCACAATTCGACGTCGACGCGCAACTGGCGCAACAGCTGACGACGACCAGCTACACGTTCCCGGCAGGCGCGTTCGGCACCTACGAGGCGACCGGGCCGATTCCGGGCGAATCGTCAACCGTGGAGTCGCCGCGGAAGCCGTCGTTTTACGCGAACGCGACGGTAGCGCAGCCGCTGACGCAGCTGCTGCGGCTGAACATTGGCGTGGCCGCCAGCGAAACCTCGCGCGACATCGAGCGCGAACGCTTGCGGACTGCCGAACAGAAACTCGCCTCCGACGTACGCCGCGTGTACTACACACTGCTGCAGACCGAGAGCGCGCTGATCGCATCGAACGAATCAATCACCGTCGCGCAGGAGTTTTCGCGCGTGATGCGCGCGCGGCTTTCCGAGCAGGCGGCACTGAAGGCCGATGGTCTCGACGCCGACCTGAGCGTGGCTCGCGCCCAGCAACGGCACCTCGCGCTGACCCATACGCGCGAGACGCAGGCCGAGCAGTTGAACCGGCTCCTCGGCCGCGACCTCGCGACGCCCGTCACGCTCGTGCCGGTCCCCGGCGCGGCGTCAGGCGACGACGATCTCGAGACGCTTACCGCGCGGGCGCTCGATGCCAGGCCGGAGATTCGTGAAGCGCGCCTCCGTGTCACCCAAGCCCAGCTCGACCTGCGGTCGAAGACCGCCGAGCGGATTCCCGACGTCAGCCTCACGGTTTCGTACATCACGTTCCTCAACATGGACGTGCTGCCACGCAACCTTGGCTCCGTTGGCGTACAGGTGTCGTGGGAGCCGTTCGACTGGGGCCGCCGCCGACGCGAAGCCGCAATGAAAGCGCGAGCGGTGGAGCAGGCGCGGCTGGCCCAGACCGAGACCGAAGCGGGCGTCGCTGCCGAAGTGTCCGCCTCGCTGCGGCGCGTGCGTGAGGCGCGCAGCGGGCTGCAGGTGGCGCGGCTTGCGGAGCTCGCGGCACGCGAACGCGCCCGCGTGAAGGTGGAACTGCTGCGCGTAAAGGCGACGCTACAGCCCGATGCGCTGCAGGCGCAGGCGCAGCTGGTCGATGCCGCCGCCAGTCACCAAGAAGCACTGTCGTCATATTGGACCGCGCGGGCGGATTTCGACCGCGCGATTGGGGAGAACGTGAGATGACACGCATGATTCAGGTACTCGTGATGGCGGGGCTGACCGCGGGATGCGGGGCCGCCGCCTCACCGGAAAAGCCGGCACGACCGGTGCGCGTTGCCGCTGTCGAAGCGATGACGCAGGCTGCCAGCTCGCGCTACTCCGCGAACATCGTTCCGGCGACGCAGGTGTCGCTGTCGTTCCGGGCGAGCGGCTACGTTGACGGAATTCTCCAGGCGCGCGGCGCCGATGGGCGGCCGCGCGACCTGCAGGGAGGCGATCTCGTCTCTGCGGGCGTGGCGCTGGCCCGTGTGCGCGAGAACGACTATCGCGAACAGGTGGCGCGCGCCGCAGCGCAGGCGGGCGAGGCGGAGGCCTCGCTGGCCAAGGCGCGCTACGACCTGGAGCGCGCCGAGGCCCTGTTCGCGGCGGAGAGCTTGACGCGCCCCGAGCTGGATGCGGCGCGGATGACCGCCGATGGGTCTGTCGCACGGGCCGAATCGGCGCGCGCGAGCGTCGCGCTGGCGCGCATCTCGCTCGGCGACACGGCGCTCCGTTCCCCCTTCGCGGGTCTGGTCATCGAACGGCAGATCGAGCGTGGATCGCTCGTCGCCCCCGGAACGGTGGGCTTCGTCCTCGCCGACGTGCGATCGGTCAAGGCCATCTTCGGCGTGCCCGACGCCGTCGTCCCGGCGCTTCCCGTAGGCACCACGCTCGCGATCACCTCGGATGTCATTCAGGGCCGCGAGTTCGCCGGTCGCGTGAGCGCCGTCTCCCCGGCGGCGGATCCGCAGACCCGCGTCTTCACGGTGGAAGTGACGATCGCCAACCCGGATCGTCTGCTGAAGCCAGGCATGATCGCGACCGCGGCGGTGAGCGACACGTCGGGCGGTGAGCAGGATGGTGGACGTGTGTTGGTGCCGCTCGCCGCTGTCGTGAGCGGCGGCGCGGACGGATACGCCGTCTTCGTGACGGACCGCGATGGCGGTCGCGCAGTTGCGCGGCGGCGAACGGTCCTCCTCGGCGACGTGTCAGGCAACGCGATCGAGGTCCGGTCCGGCCTCACGCTCGGCGAACAGGTCGTCGTGGCGGGCGCAACGTTCGTCAAGGACGGCGATTCCGTTCGCATCATTCCGTAACGGAGCACATCATGGCGCACCTTTCAGACGCGGAACGCATCCGCACGACGCACAACACCGCCCGCTTCTTCACCGAGTGGCGGCAGATCTCCTGGGTGCTGCTCGTCGGCACCGTGCTCTCAGGTGTCTACGGATACCTGGGGATGCCGCAACGCAAGGATCCGGATATCCCGATCCGCCAGGCGCTCGTCTCGACCGCATGGCCGGGCGCCAGCGCACAGAAGGTCGAGGAGCTGATCACGCGACGCATCGAGGGCGAAGTCGCGAAGAACGCGCGCGTCGAGCGGGTGGAGTCGGTGTCGCGTACCGGCCTGTCGCTCGTCTACCTCACGCTCGACGAGGACACGAAGGATCGGCCGAAGGAGTTCGACGACATCAAGCTCAAGCTCGACGCGATCAGGGACCTGCCCGACGGGGCGCAGCCCATCGTGTTCGTCAAGGACTTCGGCGACACGGCCGCGTTGATGCTCACGGTGGCGAGCCCGTCAATCGACCCGCAGGAGATGGCGCTGCGGGCGAGCACGCTGCGCGCCGCGATCGAGCGAACCCGCGCCGACCGTCCGCGCGACGTGCGCGCGCTCACCATCGTGCACGGCCTCCCGTCGTCGGTGTCGCCGGAGAGCGTCCGGATGACGATCGACCGGTTCCTCCGGGAGTCCGCGTCGGCAGGCATGCTCTCCGACGGCCACATCATCTCGGCGGCCGGGTTCGTCGGCATCGACGCCGTGTCATCGGTTGATGAGGCGCAGGTGGCGGCTCACGTCGCGCGCTTCATCGCCGAGCAGCTGCGGCCGTCCGAGCTGCACCCGGATGCGTGGCCTGCGGTGGTGATACGCGATCCCGCTGAGACGGAGACGAAGCTGGCCGCTGTAGCCGGAGCGAAATACAGCTACCGCGAGCTGGACGACTTCACCGACTTGATCGTGCGCACGCTCAAGACGCTGCCGATAGTGTCAAAGGTGGACCGCTCTGGCCTGCTGCAGGAGCAGGTGCTCCTCGAGTACTCGCAGGAGCGGCTGGCGTCGTACGGGGTCAACACCGGTTCGCTCAGCCAGATCCTCGACGCCCGGAACATCACGCTGCCTGGCGGGCAGCTCGAGGTGCAGGGGCGCACGCTTACGATCGATCCCTCCGGCGAGTTCAAGAGTGAACAGGAGATCGGAGACGTGCTAGTCCCGTCCGCGAACGGCGGCGGAGTGTACCTGCGCGATCTCGTGCACATCTCGCGCGTCTACGCCAGCCCGCCGCAGTTCCTCAACTTCTATGGCTATCGCGACGCCGGCGGCGTGTGGCGGCGCGCGCGCGCGGTCACTATTGCCGTGCAGATGAAGCCGGGGCAACAGATCGCCGAGTTCGGGCGCGACGTCGATAGCACCCTCGACGACCTGAAGCTGCGGCTGCCGGAGGACCTGGTGATGGCGCGGACCTCCGACCAGCCGGCGCAGGTGGAAGAGAACGTCCACCTGTTCATGTCGAGCCTCGAGGAGGCAGTGATCCTCGTGGTGATCGTCTCGCTTATCGGATTCTGGGAGTGGCGGTCGGCACTGCTGATGGCGCTGTCCATTCCGCTAACGCTGGCGATGACGTTTGCAATGATGCACGTGCTGGGCGTGGACCTCCAGCAGGTCTCGATTGCGTCGCTGATCATCGCGCTTGGCCTGCTCGTGGACGACCCGGTCGTGGCCGGGGACGCGATTAAGCGGGATCTTGCGGCCGGACATCCGCGTGGCGTGGCGGCGTGGCTCGGACCCACCAAGCTGGCCACGGCAATCCTGTTCGCGACCATTACGAACATCGTGGCCTACCTGCCATTCCTCTTTCTGCCCGGGGACATGGGCACGTTTCTCTACAGCCTCCCGATCGTGATCACCTGTTCGCTCATCGCGTCACGTGTGGTCTCGATGACGTTCATCCCGCTTCTCGGCTACTACCTGCTGCGGCCCACGGCTGAACCGACCATCGAAGAGCGCCGGCAGACGGGGTTCGCGTCCTGGTACTACCGCTTCGGGCGGTACGCGATTGCGCACCGCTGGGCGTTCCTCGGCGCGTCCGTCGTGCTTCTCGTCGTCGGGTTGGGTTTGGCCGGGCGGCTCAAGACACAATTCACGCCGCAGGATCTGCAGTACGTGTCGTATGTGGACGTCTGGCTGCCTGAGGACAGTCCCGTGTCGGCGACGCGCGAGATCGTCAACCAGGTGGAAGCCGAGGTCCGCCGCGTGGCATCGACGCTCGAGTCAACCACCGAGGGACGCGGCCCCGTGCTGAAGTCGATCACGACATTCGTCGGCGGCGGCGGCCCACGCTTCTGGTTCTCGATCTCGCCGGAGATCTCGCAGCCGAACTACGCGCAGATCATCGTCGAGGTGCACGACAAGTACGACTCGGCGCCGCTCGTCTCGGCGCTGCAGAAAGCCGTAGACGCCAGCATCGCCGGCGCGCGTCTCGACGTCCGCAAGCTCGAAACGGCTTCCGCCGTCGGCATTCCGGTCGCGGTGCGGATCTCGGGCGACAACGCCGATGCGCTGCGCGACGCCGCTGCGCGGGCACGCGCCATCTTCGAGGCGATTCCGATTGCCGCGCGCGTGCGCGACAACTGGGGAGTCGAAAGCTTCACCGTGGAGCTCCGCACGGATGCCGACCGCGCCAACCTGGCCGGCGTGACGAACCTCGACGTGGCCGGTTCCGCGTCCACGGGAATGAACGGCTTCCGGATGGGCGTGCTGCGCGAGGGCGACGACCAGATTCCCATCGTGGCCCGCCTGCGGATGGAGGAACGCGCGCAGCTCGGCGACCTGCGCAGCCTCTACGTGTACTCGAACCAGGGCAGCCGCAAGGTGCCGCTCTCACTCGTGTCCACCATCGAATACGACACGCGCGCGGAGAAGCTCCATCGCCGCAATCAGTTCCGCACGATCACGGTGTCGGCATTCGCCGAGGAGGGATACCTCGCCTCGGAGGTGCTCGCGGCGGCGCGGCCGCAGCTCGACGCGCTCGCCGCCGACCTGCCGCCGGGCTACCGCCTGGAGCTTGGTGGCGAGTACGAGGAACAGGTGAAGGGCTTCCGCAACCAGAGCATCGTCATGGCCATGTCGGTGGCCATGATCTTCCTCGCGCTCGTCCTGCAGTTCCGGCATGCGGTGAAGCCGCTGATCGTGTTTGCGGCGATTCCCTTCGGCATCGCCGGCGCGCTCGTCATGCTGCTCGTGATGGATCAGCCGTTCGGGTTCATGGCGTTCCTTGGTGTGGCGAGCCTGGTCGGAGTGATCGTGAGCCACGTGATCGTGTTGTTCGACTTCATCGAGGAAGCGCACGAACGCGGCGAGTCGTTGGAAACCGCGCTGCTCGACGCCGGCATCGTCCGGCTCCGACCGGTCCTGATCACTGTCGCGGCCACCGTGATTGCACTGATTCCACTGGCGCGCAACGGCGGACCCCTGTGGGAGCCGCTCTGTTACGCGCAGATCGGCGGTCTGACGGTGGCCACGTTCGTGACGCTGATTCTTGTGCCGGTGATTTACGCGATCTTCGTCGAGGACCTCGGTTTGGTGCGCTGGAACACCATCCAGATCGAGACGGCGAGCATGCAGGGATAGCGCCCCGGAGGGCATCAATGATCTCGCAGCGTCACGTCCGATCCTGCGGCTCACGGTCGGCGGACGGGCGCCGCACCATCGTGTCGAGCAGGCGATCCAGGCATGCCGCCGGGTCACTGGTCCGGCCGGTGTGCACTGGTGACACCTGGATGATCGTGCTGCGGGGAGACACCAGCCAGTGAAAGCGGCTGCGCGGCGGCAGTTCGCCAATCGCGCCTGCGTCGGGGCCACCTCTGCACACGAGCGGGATTGTCGCGAGGTGAGCGCGGACCGCGTCCAGGTCTACGGAGTCGTCGAGCGCAAGCAGCCGCGGTTCGTCCAGCTCGATCCGCGCCTCGAGAAAGTCAACGTCCGGGCACGAGAGAATCACTCCCACGTTGATCGTTTCGCCACGCTCGACGCGCGGCACTGCGCGGATGATGGCGTAGTCGTACGCGTACTCAGCGCGCACGTCCGGCCTCCTCCACGAATGCCCGCGGCGCCGCGAGCCTGTCGCGGAGATATCGTGCATACGCATCCCTCCGGTGCGTCTCGTCAGCGGGCGCTGGTGACAGCCATTCCGCCGGTACCAGGCGCACAATCTCGTCGATTGCCGTCTCCGTCACCGCAGCGCTCATCGCCTCGTCCACCGTCGCCAGCATCGTCGCGACGCGCAGCAGCGCATGCTGACGAATGAGCGGAAACGGGTCGCGCGCGCGGCCGGGATCGGCATCCCATCCAGCCGTGTGATGAAAATACAGGCTGGCGCCATGATCGATCAGCCACAACCGTCGATGCCACATCAGCATGTTCGTGTTGCGCGCCGTGCGATCGACGTTGGACACGTACGCGTCGAACCAGACGATGCGCGAGGCGAGATCGGCGTCAGGCTTCTCCACGACCGGGTCGAACATGACCGAGCCGGGCAGGTAGTCGAGCGCGAGGTTCAGTCCGGCGCTGTCGCGAATCAGCGCAAAGAGCTCGGGGTCCGGCTCGGTCCGCGCGAGGTCGGCCTCGAGCGCGGCGAACACGATCTCCGGCACCGGCAGACCGAGCGCACGCGCCAGCTCGCCCGCGACCAGCTCCGCTACCAGCGCGAGCGGACCCTGTCCGGCGCCGCGGAATTTCAACACGTACATCCCCTCATCGTCGGCTTCGACGATGGCGGGAAGCGAACCGCCTTCGCGCAAGGGAGTTACATAGCGGGTGACGCGAACCGTCCTGAGCGTGCGCACAAGTTATTGTGTCACGCGGATGAAAACACCCCTCCGCCACGGCGTGCCTGACCGATTCGCGCCGCCGCGAGCGCCGGCGCTAGCGGCTCTCCCCACGTGACCTGATCACGTCGCGATACCGGCCCCCACGGAAAGTCTTGAAAATGCGCGCTGGGCCATCCGATGTACGTACACTGTTCCGCCGAATTTTCGGCAAAGTGGCGCTTCTACACATCGCGCCCGGTCGCGCCCTATTTGTTCCGGACCACCACTGCCGCGATCGCATGCGGGCGCCGGCTCCCGAGCTGCGGGGCGAGGCGCGTCACGAGCGCGGCCCAGTCGTACGCCGACACGTCTTCCGCGTTCATCTTCACCGCACTCACGGGCCGGCGGCGGAACGCGTCGGCCCAGTCCGGCCGCTCGCGCCCGTCCGCGTCGAAGGCCACGACTTCGAACTGCGGACCATCCTTGTAGATCGCGATCAGCCCGGAGCCACGCTGATCGGGGATGTGTACCTCTAGCCGGGCACCGCGTCCTTTCGGATCCTCCTCGAAGTGCGCCAGCAGTCCTTCGACGAGCGGGTGGCCGGATGCGAAGAAATCGAGCGTCTCGTCCTCGACCGCGTACTCGCGATCGAACGAGCCGACGAACGACGACCCGCCCGGGACGCCTGGCAGGCTGTCGATGAGCGCCTCGTTGCCGAATTCAATGGCATAGGCGCGCCTGCCGCGCACCTGCTCGGTCCGGAAGCCGAGCCGCGACGCTGCGTTGACGACGACTTGTTCCATGAGTGCGTCGAGGTCCCGTGGGACTCGGGCGAGAATTGATGGTCCCAGCTCGGCGCGATAGGGATCGCGATGCAGTTGCTGATACGCGGCCTCGCGGATCCGCGTGCCTGCCTCCTGCGCGGCGGCGGTCAGCTGCTCGATGCGAGCATCGGACAGCCACGCGTCGGGATCGAGCGCGATCTCCTCCAGCGCGCTCTCTACCTGTGCGAGCTGCGGCTCGACTCCGGCCATCGGCTCGCGGAACAGCCCGAGTCGCTCGAACAGCCGCACGACGTCGGCGCCGATTCCTGACGCTGGACGGAAATAGACGATTTCGACCGGCATGCGACGGCCGATGCGATCCAGCCGCCCGATGCGCTGCTCCACCGTGGACGGTCTCCAAGGCAGGTCGTAGAGCACCAGCCGATGGCAGAACTCAAAGTTGCGCCCCTCGCCCCCTGCTTCGGTCGACACGAGGATGCTCGGCCCATCGTCCGCGCGGAAACGTGCGACCTCGGTGTCGCGCTGCACGGCCGACAAGTCCTCGTGGAACACGCCGCTGGCGACTTGCGCTCGAGCGCTGAGCGCGTCGCGCAGCATCTCGAGTGTCTCGCGATGCGCCACGAACACCAGCGTCTTCTCGTTCGCCCGCCGCCAGCGCTTGGCTTCGCTCAGGACCCAGTGGAGGCGCGGATCGGTCCGATCCATTGCCTCCGCTTGCTGGCGCAGCTCCGTCTCGTCAGGCCCGAGCACCGCCCTCAGCGCCGCGCCCGATGCCAGCGCGCGCCGGATGCGATCCAGCGCGCGCCGTCTGGCAACCGGATCGTGGCGCGAACCGTTCGCGTTCGCCAGGCGAGCCTGGATTCCGCGTTCCGTGGGCGCCGAAGCGCCCTGCGCGACGGCGGCAGACGGAAGATCAACGGCCACGGGCTGGCGCGGCGGCAGCCCGCCGATATCGACTCGGCGCGTCGAGCTCGTGCACGGCGGCAGCGGCACGCCGGATCCGAGCCGCGCCTCGACATCCATCCCGTCGGGAAACTCCTCCGGCCGCAGCAACTGCAGCAGCCGGAAGAACCCATGCGCATCGTCTTCGAGCGGCGTCGCGCTGAGCAGCAGTACGTGGCGCCCGAGGGCGGCTATCGGAGCAATGGCGCGATACTCGGGCTCGCCTGGATGCCCACGCCGACGCCGCAGCCGCTGCGCCTCGTCGACGACGAGCAGGTCGATGCCGGCCGTGACAGCCTGCCCCGTCAGCTCCGGCCGTTCGATCAGCGTCTCGAGCGCGATCAAAGCGCGGCGATGCGCGTCGAACGGGTTGAATCCGGCTCCGAAGTCGCGGCCGACGTCGGCGAGGCGCCGCCCATCGAGCAGGGTGAACACCTGGTGATACTTGCGCCACAACTCGCCGAGCCACTGCACCGTGAGCGCCTCGGGCGCGATCACGACGCAGCGCTCGATCTTCTGCGTGTGCAGCAGCCGGTTCATGATCAGCGCTGCTTCGATGGTCTTGCCCAGCCCTACTTCGTCAGCGAGCAGCCAGCGCACCGGCATGCTCGCGGTCGCGCGCTCCGCGACGTGCAGTTGGTGCGGGAACAGGCGGACGCGCCCGCCGAGAAAGGATCCGAGGCCGCTCGCCTCACGCGTCGCGAGCAAGTGCAGGATGTCGAGTCGCGTCAGAAAATCGTCGGTGTCGTCGACGTCGCCCGCTGCCAGGCGCTCGAGGAGCGACGGGTCACGTTGACGGGACTGCTCCGCCTCGGGAACGAGCGCGTCGCTGATCGCCGCAAGTCGCAGCGTGGCACCGGTCCGCGGAAAATGGACGACGAGTACACGCCGTTCGATCGCGGTGACGCGTCCGGTGCCGAGCTCAGGGTTGAAGCGGTGGGTCAGGTGGTCCCCGACGGACCAGGCATGCACGTCTGCGATCTTACAGAGTCATGATCAGCCCTGGTGGCGCGATCTGGCACCCGGCACAAGCCGAGCGGACTTCGAACGCGGAAAATCACAAACCTCGTTGAAAAACTGCGGGTTTGATTACAGGACTGATGCATCCAACGGTGGCGAGGACAGCGGGCCGACGGCTGGCGTGGAAGTATCTGGTACTCGGAGCCTTTGTGGGCGCGTGCTCCGATACCTCGACGATCATGGGACCGTCTGCGGTAATCCCGGTGCACAACACGCTCAACGAGGCCGGCCGAATTTCGAACATCGCCTACTATCCATCGGAGACGTCCGGGTCCAGGGGCGATCGGGTGTTCGACGACTTCGTCAGCCCCACGGCGGCAACGATCCGAACAGTCGAGTGGCAAGGCGGTTACTCACCGAACAAGCCCGTAGCCACGAGTTTCTCGATCGCGTTCTTCCCCGATAACGGCGCGGGATTCCCCAAGGTGTGGGAACGCGACCGCGATAACAACTCGCGGTCGGCGGAGCTGTACCGGGCCACATACTCTGTTGACCAGGTGAACGAGCGGCTCGACGCCGTCATCCGGTGCGGGTGGAGTAGCATCCAGCAGTGCGGTCTCTACACGTACTCCTTGACGTTGACGCCGCCGTTTTTCCGCGTCCGGAGGCGTGCGGTACTGGATGCTTATTCAGGCCGATGTGCCCCGTAGGGCACACCGGGCTCCTGGGGTGGCGGCGCGGGATCCCGGACAATAACCGGGCGGGAACAAACATCGCCAACGCGTATTTCAGCTGGGATTTGGCGTTCTCATTGACGGGGTTCGACTGAGCTGAACCTCGTGACGTGTGCGTGTCGTCAGAACCGGACCGCGCCGCCAACATTGACGCGGAACGCGTCCGCGTCGGCACGATGGAAGAACCGCCCGTACCCCACAGAGACTCGCACGCCAATCGGGCCAGCCATCATGGTCGTGCCAGCGTCGAGGCCGAGCACCGGATTGCTGGAGTTGTTTTCGCTGCGACTCGTGGAGGGGCTGTCCCGAAACGTGATCGTACGCTCGTTGAGGCTCTTGTCGCGTTCGCCGCCGAAGACAACTTGACCGAAGGGCACGAACCACTCAACCTGGGGCGCCCTTACGCGTACGCGACCCATGAATGTGTGGATTCGATTCTCAGCGCTTCGCTGATCGAGCCGACGGCTATCAGCAGCGCGCCAGCGACGAGCAATACGACTCGTCCTTGCATGCTTCCTCCGTACAATGCCGTGGCCGCATCGGCCTCGTCTCCATGATCGCGTGTCGTGGGTTGCCTTGCGACCTTTACCCGGAGTGGATCGGCCGGTTGATTGCCGAGGCAACAGAGGATGCTTCCGGGGTTGCTCTGATCTGATCGACGTCGGGCGAGGACGCCGATAACGGGGCCCGAAACTCAGCTCGTCATGCGCAACTCAGGGCGCACACAAGAGTGCAGTAGGCGGAGCGTTCACATGCCGCACATAGTAGAAATCATCGGCGACGCAATCGTCATCGGTGCTGGCGCAACCGTAGTTATGGACCTGTGGGCGGCGTTTCTCAGGCGCTGCTGCGGCGTGGCGTCACTCGACTACGCGCTGCTCGGTCGTTGGATCGGCCACTTCCGGCATGGCCAGTTTGTACACGAGAGTATCGGGAAGGCTGTGCCACTGCGGTACGAGAGGATCATCGGTTGGAGCGCGCACTACACCATCGGTGTTCTGTTCGCAACGTTGCTGCTAGCGATCTGGGGACTCGAGTGGGCGCGGCGTCCAACCTTGGCTCCGGCCCTGATCATCAGTTTCGGTACGCTCGTCGCGCCGTTCTTCGTCATGCAGCCGGCCATGGGCGCCGGAGTCGCGTCGTCGAACACCCCACGTCCCAACATCGCGCGGCTACGCAGCATTGTCACGCATACCGTCTACGGTGTCGGTCTCTATGTGTGTGCGTGGCTCAGGGCAGTTCTCACATCGTGAGCGGTCAATGGGTACTTTTGGTCTCGCCCGCGCAGAACGCCCGTCTTCCATCCATGACGGACGAACGTGATTAGGCCCGCCTTGTATCTCGGGCGAATTCGCGGTTGTTGTCGTGTGGTGCGCCGTCCGGCGCCATACGTTGATCCAGGAACGCGACCCTATCAGGCAACTGGCCGCTTCCTGCCATGAGCCC
>WUUC01233982.1_pt1 | contig 25517 bp, 29 predicted proteins | sample 6278441 | NCBI WGS metagenome assembly WUUC01 (sample SAMN13675441, study PRJNA597444) | soil metagenome | isolation source: soil | place: USA: Washington | collected 2017-10 | reverse complement strand
GGACGACGTCCACGTGGTCCACGGCGCCGAACCAGCCGGCGGGGCTGGTCCCGGCCGTGCGGACCCGGACGGCGTAGCCTTGGCGCTGGAACATCTCGGCCAGCTCGCCGAAGGGCTGCGCCCCGGGATCGGTGCCGGCGACGGAGACGAGGCAGGGAAAGTGCCCGGACAGGCGCAGGACCTCGCCCATGACGGCGGTGGCGGACATGCGGGGCGCGGCGCCGTTCGAGGCGTGGACCGTGACGGCGTGGACGCCGAGCATGGGGCCTTCGAGGATGCAGGCGGGGCCGGTCACGCCCGTGACGGCGAGGGCGGGCAGTGTCTTGACCATGGGAACCCTGTGGCGAGGGACATAGCGGACGCGGGCACTACAGGCCGCAGAGGCGCAAGAACTCAGCGCGGGCGGGGCCGTCGTCGCGGAACACGCCGAGCATCGAGCTGGTGACCATGGACAGCCCGTGCTTGTTGACGCCGCGGGTGGTCATGCAGCCGTGCTCGGCCTTCAGCACGACGGCAACACCCCGAGGGCGGAGCACATCGTGGATGGTGTTGGCGATCTGGGCGGTAAGCTTTTCCTGGACCTGGAACCGGCGGGCGTAGGTGTCGATCACGCGGGCGAGCTTGGAGATGCCGACCACCCGGCGGTCGGGCAGGTAGCCGACGTGGGCCGTCCCGACGATGGGAACCATGTGGTGCTCGCAGTGGCTCTTGAACGGGATGTCGCGCAGCAGCACGAGGTTGTCGTATCCCTCGACCTCCTCGAAGGTGCGGAGCAGCACGGCGGCGGGGTCGGCGGAATAGCCGGCGAACCACTCGCCGTAGGCCCGCGCGACGCGCTCGGGGGTCCCGGCCATGCCTTCCCGGTCGGGGTCGTCGCCGGCCCAGCGGATCAGGGTCCGCACGGCGGCCTCGGCGTCGGCGCGGGTAGGGCTGTCGCCGGGGACGTCGAGCAGGGCTGTCATGGGCATCTCGGTATTCTCTGTGTTTCGTCCGGACGGGGATGGGTCACGTACCCCTGGCGTTCCCGAAGACCAGCGCGTGGAGCTGGGGCAGGACACGGGCCTCGTGCCAACGGTCGGAGCAGACCCGGTCCATGAGCCAACGAAGCCGCGCCAGGCTGCCGGCAACGTCGATGCCAGTGCCGCCGCCGTCGGCGGCGGGGGGGTCGGGGTTCCCGACCTGGAGGTAGAGGGGCAGGTCGGGGTAGCGGCGGTGGACCGACCGGGCGTAGGCGTAGTCGGCATCGTCGAACACCACGATCTTGAGGGCCGTGTCGGTTCCGCCGGCCAGGGCCACGGCCACGCCGTCGTCCAGGCGGGACCAGTCGGTCTCCATGCCGGAGGACGGGGGCTTGGGGGACAGCACGAGGTGGTCGAGGTCGGCGAACCAGGGCGCGACGACGGACCCCTGGGTCTCGCAGGTGAAGGTGTAGCCCTGGGCGTGCCCGGCCGCGACCAGCTCGCCGAACGGCTGGATGGCGGGGTTCCCGCCGGACAGGGTGACGAGGCAGGGGCCGGACAGTGCGCGGACGCGGTCGAGCACGGCGTCGGTGGACAGCCTCTCCCATTCGCGGCGGTGCTCGGGAAGCACGGCGTAGAGGGTGTCGCACCAACTGCAGTGCTGGTAGTCGCACCCGCCGGCCCGCACGAACACGGTGGGGCGACCGATCATGGGTCCCTCGCCCTGAATTGTAATGCCAAATACTTCGCTGATCGTAAGCACGGCCGGGCGCTTGGTCATGCCGGGGACCGGCCGTCGGTGAACATCGGGCCGTAGGCGGCCCAGCAGTTCGGTGTCTCCCAGACCTTGACCCCGACCAGCTCGGCGCGGTCCCCGGACCGGTCGCGCACCGGCCGCGCCATGCGCCCGAACCAATGGCGGGCGAGGTTCTCGGCGGTGGGGACGAAGGACACGAGGTAAAGCTTGCCGAAGTTGCCCTGCCCGGCCCAGAAGCCGGCGTCGGCGCAATGCAACTCGGACACGCCGGTGAGGACGGACGGGCGGAACTCGGGGGTGAACGGGTCTCCGACCCAGAGGATCAGGCCGTGGTCGCAGGGCTCGTCGATCTCCCGCATCATCACGTCCTTGAGGAAACCGAAGTCGAGCACCATGCCGGCCTGCTCACCCTCGGCCGCGAGTGGTCCGGAACACCACGCTTGCACGGTATAACGGTGGCCGTGAATATTCCTGCACTTGGAGCCGTGAAACGTCACGCGGTGGGCGGCGTCGATGCCGATCTCGCGGGAGATGAGGTGCCGCTCGGTCACCGGGCGCACCCCACGGCGTCATACAGGTCGTCGAGCGTGGCGTATCCGGCGCGGCGCATCGCGTCGTAGTTCGCGGTCGGCGGCGCCGGCATCAGGCCCTCCAGGACCGCCCGCGCCACCAGCGGGTCGGGGACGCCGGCCTGCTCGAAGCCGTGGGCGCGCAGCACGGTGGCGTGGTCCCGGCCCACCGGGGGGTACTGCCCGTCATAGGCCGTGTGGCTGTAGGCCAGGGCGGGGTAGGCGCCGGGGGTGTCGACGGCGAGGCGGACGCTGTCGGCCTTGGACAGACCCATGAGCGGCGCGTGAATACGGAACGTGTCGATGCCGAGGGCCTCGTTGACGGCGCGCTCCTGGGCGCGGATGAAGGACGCCCGGCAGTCCGGGTAGTTGGCGTTGTCGGCCTCGCACACGCCGGTCACCACGTCGGTGACGTCCCGGCAGATCGCCCGGTTGGCGGCCAGCGTGAGGAACAGGGCGTTGCGCATCGGCACGAAGGTGAGTTCGACGCGGTCACCGATGATGGCTGCCATGCTGTCGTGGTCGTCGTACTGCTCAAGTTGCTCCGCCGGGTCGGTGAGCGGTGAGCGACCCGCGAGGATCGGGCCGACCCGCACCATCTCGTGCGACGCGACGCGGGCCATGTCAGCGACGATGACGGCGGCCTCAAGCTCGCGGGCGTGGCGCTGGCAGTAATCGAAGGTCACGGCGTGGACCTCGTCAAACCTTCCGCGCGCAAGGAACAGGCATGTGGTGGAGTCTTGGCCGCCGCTCAGGACGACGAGGGCCTTCGTCATGGGTTGGTCTTCCTGTCATTAAGGCGGGCCTTGAACCATGCCAATTGGCGGCCGATACCCAGACCTGCCAGCGGGGTTCGGCCGGCTGGCAGGAATTCATGGTAGGCCCGGCCACAGAGGTAGGTGATGTCGAGCCCGGGAGGCAGCGCGATGCTGGCGGCCCAGGCCCGGTGCTCGGCCTGAGACATGGTGTTCAAGGTCAAGTCGTATGGGGCTATGATCCGGCCGAGGGACAGCAGGCCGTACCGGGCCGACAGGATCATGGTCCGGTCGAACCGGTGCTCGGCATAGGCCAACGCCTTGCGGAACAGATCGCCGCGGCAGAGGTCCCGTGCAGCGGGGGGACGGTTGAGCTTGCGGGCGGAGCATCCGATGAGCGCCAGGGCCGTCACGCCGGGGTCTGTTCCTTGGCGGCGAAATGTTCCAGCAGCGGCCGGAAGTCGCGCATGGTGTCGTTGGCGAGGTACAGGTGGAACCCCGGGGCGTCGGCGCCGTCAGGACGGATCACCGAGGCATGCCGGCGGGCCATGTGACGGGCCATGGCGAGCCAGGACAGGCCGGACAGCGTTGCCATCGCCGACCTCGGGCAGTCCCGGCGCAGGTAGGGCGCGAGGTCCAGGCCGTAGCCTCGGATCAACGGGGCGACGTCGACGAGTCCTCGGCGGTCGCCGACATGGATGGTCCGCATCTTCCCGACGGCGCGGTCCCAGAGGGAGATCGTGCCGAAGCGGTGACAGGCCGTCCACGTGCTGCTGTCGCACGAGAACCAGGGAAGGGAAGCCATGGCCGCCGGGCTGGTCTGCCCGAAGCCGTGGAACACGGTGCCCGACCCGATGGCCCTCGCCCGCCTGAAGCAGGCGACCATCCAGGGCATGGCGCGCTTTAACGGGACGCCGACCATGCCGCCGAGAGCGACGTAGGGATACCGCGAAGCATACCGGTCGAACCAGGACCAGTCCGAGCCGCAGTGGAAGACCGGGGTTATCGGCATGCCGGCGAGCGACTCCAGGCGGACTTGGTTGCGCCACGTGGCCTCGGGATCTCCGATCACGTCGAGGTTGGCGGCGGCGGCGAACAGGGACCGGTGGCGGGCGAGCCACTCGGCGTATTCCTCCAGGCGGACCTCCGCCCCGGTGCTTTTGGCCGAGAACGCCCCGCTGTCGGCGAACAGCCAGACCGGGACCGCGAAGCGGGAGAACTCCGCCATGTCGGCGTTACGCCAAAAGTGGTAGCTGGTCAGCAGGCGCAGGGCGACGGGCATCGTCGGCGTCGAGCGGCAAGGCGCGGGACAGGATGTCCATGGATCGGGCTGCCTCACGTGGGCGCCTTCAGGGCGAGGTTGGCGGACCGGTGCCAGTTGATGTCGAAGTCGGCAAGGTAAAGATGCGGGCCGGGCGGGTCGGGCGAGAGCGCGCGGTTGGCGTCGTGGTGGCGGTTGAAGCCCTGGCACCCGTCGGCGAGGTAAAGGTGGAGGCCGGGCAGGTCGGCGCCGTCGGGACGCGGTACCGGGCCGTGCCGGCGGCGGAGGTAGGTCTCCATGGCACGCCATGAACGCGCGGCGACCGTCACCGCGTGGACCGGCCTGTAGCGGGCGGCATCCAGGAACGGGGCCGCGTCGTCGGCGTACTGCCTGAGCAGGGCGATGTTCCTCAGCATGCCGGCGCGATCCCGGATGTCGAGCGAGGCCATCCTGCGAGCGGCCGGGTCCCAGAGCTGGAGCCGCCCGAAGCGGTAGGCGCCGCCCCAGGAACTGCTGTCGCAGGAATGCCAGGGCAGGTCCATGATGGCCGGGAGGTTGGTCAGGCCGAAGCCGTGGAACACCGTGCCGGTTCCCAGGCGCCGGCACCGCCGGAAGCACTCTATGGCCCAGGGCATCAGCTTGGACGTCGGGTAGCCGACCGCGCCGCCGAGCGCGAGGTAGGGGTACTCGCGGCAGTAGCGGTCGAAGTATTCCCACGGTTCTCCCGTGTGGTAGACCGGCAGCGGGCTGTGCCCCATGGCCTCCAGCCTCTTCTGGTTGCGCCACGTGCCCTCCGCGTCGCCGATCTCGTCAAGGTTCGCGTAGACCGCCAGGAGGTGCTTCCAGCGGGACAGCCACGCGGCGTATTCATCGACGGAGATCCGGGCGCCCAGCGTGACAGCGCTGAACGCACCGCTGTCGCCGAATATCCTGGGCATGGACGCGAAGGCGGAAAGCTTGGCCTCCAGGTCCAGGGTGCGGGCGTAGTGGAAGGAGATCAGCATCCGATGGGGGCGGTCAGTCCTCCACATCGTCCACCGGGGCCGGCTCGGGGTGGACGTAGGTACGCAGCGCGGCGGCGTCGACGCAGGCGAGGACGGCGGCGAGACGCTGCCAATCCTCTCCCGGCGGCGCGTCCCGGAGGAGCCCATCGTAGCGGGCCTTCACGTCGTCGGGGACCTGGACGACGATCCTCGGCCAGAAGCCCTGCTCGTCGTGGTCGCCGTATTCCTCGCCGAGTTCGTCCAGCGACTTGACGTCGCCGCCACCGAGGATGGCGCCGACCTCGTCCTCGCCGAAGCCGGTCAGGTCGAGGACGAAGCCCTCGTCGCGCAGGTCGGCCAGCTCGACCGCCAGCATGTCGAAGTCCCAGCCGGCGTTGAGCGCGGACTTGTTGTCCTGGAGGACGTAGGCGCGCTTCTGGGCGGGAGTGAGGTGGGCGAGGTCCACGGTCGGGACGACGTCGGGGTCGGGCCAGCGGGGGATCGCGGTCCCCGCGTCGCGCAGGCGGCGGGCGGCGGCAAGCCTGCCGTGCCCGGCGAGGATGCCGTTGTTCCCGTCCGTGAGAATTGAATTTGTCCAGCCGTACTCAACTATGGACGCCATGATCTGCGCTATCTGCGCGTCCGAGTGGGTGCGGGCGTTCCTGGAATACGGCGTAAGGTCGTCGATCTTGCGGGGAACGATCTTGAGCATTCAGCGGTCCTGCCGAAGGGAGACGGGGAGGCGGGCCGGGGGGGACCCGCCTCCCCCCAAGCGCAGCCGGGGGGGACGAGTCCCCGGCGCAGCTATGGGGCGGGCGACGCGGATGGCGTCGCCGATGGCGATGTCGGGCGGGCGCGGCGCCCGGGTGCCCGGGGCGACGCGGATGGCGCCGTGCGTGGGCAGCGGGGGCGGCGGGAACGGGAACGGCACGGCGTCGGGCAGCGGCCGGGGCACGGGGTGGATGCCGACGAGTCGGTAGCCGCCCCACGAACCCCTTCGGCCGTGGATGTCGAGCACGAGACCGTGCGAGCGGAACTTGCGCCGCAAGCGCCAGATGCGGGTGCGGATGGTGTCGCCGGGCCACTCGGGCTCGTCGTCGGGGTCGGAGTAGGCGAGGTCGGCCAGCTCGTCGCGGTGCCAGTAGCGGCGGACGTCGGACGCGAGCACGGCGAGGACGTCGCCCTCGCGCCGGGTCAGCTCGACGGTGACGCCCAGCGCGCTGAGGCGGTGGCGCGGCCAGATCCACAGGCGCACGCCGGGAAGTCCGGGGATCACGCGGCGGGCGGTCGTGTCGGGAGTTGTGTCGGCATGGGGCCTCGGCGCCCAGGTGACGGGCATGCAAAACCCGCCGTCCATCGCTGGGCGGCGGGTCTATGCTTGGCGAGGACGTCCCGTGTGATTGGCACCATCACGGGGAGGGTCCTTGGCCGCACAGACGCCCGGCTGGACACAATGCGGCCTAAGAAAGTCAATACGATACAACGGCATTGGGTGCAACAGGATTTTCGCGCGGGGGACGTCGCAAACGCCCGCGGTCAGAGCTTGCGCGCCGGCCGCGTGTTGGCCTGCCGGGTGCGGTACACGTCGATCACCCGCTCCGCCCAGGCGCGCTCGCCGCGAACGGTTTCGTAAGCCACCTCGGCGTCGCGCATCCGCCGGAGGTGGTCCAGGTACTTGGGATGGCTGTAGGCGGAGCGCTCCTGGAGGGCCACGGTCTTGTTGTTGTCCTGCGCCATGAGGATGGCCTTCAGGGACTTCCGGAACTCGGCGAGGTACATGCGCTCACCCGCGGCGGCGGCACTCTTGGTGATGTTGCGGAACAGCAGGTCGAGCGCATCGTCGACCCGCTGCTCCTCGGGATCGGCGTGGCCGCTGTTGTGGCCGGGCGGCGGGATCTCGCCGGTCTCCGGGTCGTGGTCGTCCCGCGCCATGTCAGGCCAGCCCGACCAGCGCCCTCGCGTCGCGTCGCGTCACGACGGTATGGGTCGGCAGCGCGCAGAGCACCCGGGTACCGTCCCAGTACGGCGGGCGGCATGCCTCCAGCGCGGTGTCGGCGCGGGCGCCGCCGCGGGCCTGCCACGCGTCGAGGGGGACGGGGCGCGCGGGGGACCCGTCGGCGAAGGCGATCCCGGCGGCGTCGGTGCCGCCCCGGCGGAGGATGACCGACTCCACCCGGCCGTAGCCGGAGGTGCGCTTGGCGCCGACGCCGGGGACGTGCTCGACCAGTTCGCGGACGCGGTCGATGTCGCCGGTGCCGGTGAACCAGACCGCGGCGGCGTCGTATGCCTTGTAGTCGGTCATGCGGTTGCGGTAGGGGCCGCGGGCCTCCTCGACGCGCGGATAGCCGCGCTTGCCGGGGCGGACCATGTCGGGGGTGACGTCGAGCCGCGCCTTCAGCGCCTGGATGACGGAGACGGGGCGGACGGGGGCCGGTCCCTCCAACAGGGCGGCGGACCCGGCCCAGACGCCGCCCGGTCGGCTGAGCGGGATAGTGGAGTGGGCCTCGTCGGGATCGCCGGTACGCTCGAAGATGAGCGCGGCGAGCAGTGCGTCGAGGGTAAGGCGGCGGCCAACGATAACGGAGCTGGCGAGCTGCAGGCGCAGGGTGAACGGGACGTGGCTGGACATGCGTACCTCCTGAGAGTGGCGCGGATCGTGCGTTGTGGCTGTTGTCGTTCGCGCACGCGCGCGCGAGGAGACACGGCAAGCTCCTCAGCGTACAACGTATCTACCTGTTGTCGTTCGCGCACGCGCGCGAGATGAAACAACTTCATATATCGGCGGCCCTGGCCGAGAATGAGCGTTTGCCGGTCGCGCACGCACGCGAAGTGAAACCCAGGATCAGGGTACTGGGCGTGACCGTCACGCCGTTGCCGTTCGCGCACGCGCGCGAGGTGGGACGCAGCCGCACCGGCCGGTATGACACCGAGGAACTGTTGCCGTTCGCGCACAAGCGCGAGGTGGGACCGGAAACGGCAGGGTCGGCCTGTCTCAGCATATGTGTTGCCGTTCGCGCACGCGCGCGAGGTGGGACCCACTGTGGACGGTGGCACGGGTCTCGACACCCTGACATTTCCGTTCGCGCACGCGCGCGAGATGAAACTTTCGATTTGGTGGCTTACCTGCCTGATGCCGTTGTTGTCGTTCGCGCACGCGCGCGAGGTGGAACCGCCCACGGGGTCGTGCAACGCGCGGTATGGATTCGTTGCTGTTCGCGCACGCGCGCGAGAAGAGACTTCTCCGGGCGACCGTCGCCCGCATCCTCACCACGTTTCCGGTCGCGCACGCGCGCGAAGTGAGACACATGGGGCATCACTCTGCCGCAGCCGCCCGCGCCGCGCCAAACGGAAACACCTCCGCATCCTCGTAGGCCCCGTCGATGCCGCCCCGGAACCGCTCCGGGATGCTGAAGGCGAACGCCATGTACGACGGGTTGGGCGCATTGACCTGTCGGCGGCGACGGTCCGAGGTGATGGTCCTCGGGAGCGGGAACCGGGGATCGAGTATCCAGACGGTGCCCCGGTCGGTCGCGGAACGGATCAGGCGACCGGCACCCTGCTTCGTCTTCCGGCGGCTGTTCTCGCTCATGATCGAGTACAACAGATCCTTGACCTTGTCCTCGGCGACGCCGCGCAACACGTAGGCGTCGTGCAGGGCGCGGTTCCGGGCGCTGTCGATGACCGGGTACGGGATGCGCGGGATGACGACGTGGCTGAGCAGTCCGGGCAGGTTCAGGCCCTCCCAGCCGGCCGGGGTGATGAGCATGCCGTTCGGGTCCTCGCGGAACGCGGGCAGGTAGTCGGCCAGCGGCTTGCCGCGGACATGCTCGGCCAATTCCACCCCGATGTCGCGGGCGGCCTGGGCGATGGACGCCGTATCGCGGTAGCTCGGCAGCAGGACCAGCGACCGGCCGCCGCGGCGCTTGGCCTCGGCCAGCGCGCGGGCGACATACGCGATCCATCCCGGGTCGCTCGTCTCGCCGTCTCCAGAGTCGCCGCGGGGATGGGGCGTGGCCCGGTCAGCAAGCACCAGGGACATGCGCCCGAAGTCGTCCGGGGCCAGGGCGGCGGAACCCGCCTCGTTGAAGTCATGCCACGGCTTGATCCCGACGGAACGGCGGAAGTTCAGGAAGCTCCCCGGGGTGGCGCCGGGGGCGTCCAGGGTCGCCGACGTCATGATGATCGAACGCAGGAACGGCGGCGTGGGATCGTTCTTCCTCCTGGACCACAGGGAGGACACGAGTTCGCCGGGGAACAGCGGGATGCTGGAGAACGAGGCGTATTGCTTGACGGGGGACCACCGGATGGCCGGTACGCTGCGGTTGTCGCGCGGGTCGTCGCAATCCCGCACGAAGCTCTCAAGCTGGCGGGCGACGGCCTCGATCTCGGCCACGTCGTCGGAGGGCATGGCCTTGAGCGCCGCGGCGGCGGCCCCCTTCATGAGCTGGGAGCGCACGTTGTCAGCAAGGTCTCGGGCCTCCGACCGGAGCCGGTCGGTGCGCGACCCGCCGAGCAGGATGAAGCCGCCCTGGCCCTCCCGGCGGAACTGTGACGAGTAGTCATCGCGCAGGACGTTGAACTGCGTCTCCATCCACGTCCGGACGGCACCGCACAGGTCGGACAACCCATGGAAATCGTAGTCCTTCAGGTTCTCGGCGATGCCCGAGATCATGGGGACGGATATGCGGGTGTTGAAGAAGGACTCGGCGGCCGAGGGCAGGCGGTCGGCCTCGTCGAACACCGCGACGTCGACGGCGGGGCGGGATGCCGTGGCCTTCAGGAAGGAATGGCCGGACAGGCAGGACACCATGGTCATGGCGTGGGTCAGCACGACCACGTCGGCGGCGTCGGCGTCCGAACGGTGGCCGATGTAGTCCGCGGCCTCGACCGGGTCCGCGCCGGGCAGCAGGCAGATGTCGGCCTGCCTGACCGAGCGGGGCATCTCGTTGCGCTCCAGCCAGTCGAGGATGTCACCGCCGGGATGGGCCGCGAGGCTTTCGAGCGCGGCCTCGGTCTCGGGGTCCAGGGTGTCGGCGTCCTTCAGTGCGTCGCGCAGCTCGGCGACGCGGCGGGGCGAAACGAAGTTGCGCATACCCTTGAGCGGGGCGATGGCGAGGTCCTGCCCCACCATCTCGCGGACGACGGCGGCGACGACCGGGAATTCCTGCCCGACGATCTGGCGCTGGAGTTCCAGGGTGTGGGTCGAGACCATCGCGCGGATGGGTTCGCCGCGGGCCTTGCACAGGGCGACGTGGAGGCACATCGGGATCAGGTAGCCGTAGGTCTTGCCGACGCCGGTATCCCCTTCGAGGCAGGTGGTGACGCCGCGCCTGCTGCTGTCGCCGTCACCCATGAGTGCCTTGGCCGACAGGTCGGCGTAGCGGACCTGGACGGCGTTGACGGCGTAGGGGCGGCCGACGTCGCGCAGCGCCCGTTCCAGGGGACCGCCCTCGGCGAAGGCGGCGGCGGTCATGGTAGTTAGGTCGTCCATGCTTGGTCCTTTGCTGTTGTTGCGCCGCCCCTGGGGCCGCCCCGATTTCCGGCCGAATTCGGTGACCTCGACGTTCATCGCCGCGGCGGCCTGCTCGACCAGCCATCGGCTTCGGGGCGTATCGCCGCGGCGGAGATCCATCTGGTCGGCCATGGCGGGCGGCACGTGGCACATGACGGACACGTATCCCGCTTCCTTCCGGGCGATGCGGGTCCTTTTGTCCGCTTCGTGGCGTTCCTTCATCACGATCCTCGACCGGGGGACCCGGCAAGTCCCCACATCTGGTTTCCGGTCGCGCACGCGCGCGAGATGAGACACCCGTCCAGCGCCGAGTGGGATCGGGCCGCGGACTTGCCGTTCGCGCACGCGCGCGAGATGAGACGCCCTGGAGATACAGGACCTCGCCGAGCGGGACTAGTTACCGTTCGCGCACGCGCGCGAGGGAAGACTCCGTGCTTGCCGCAGTCGCGCGCAACGTGACCGACTTTCCGTTCGCGCACGCGCGCGAAGTGAGACGGCGGCTACGTTGCCTCATGCCCGGTTCCCAACCAGTTGCCGGTCGCGCACGCGCGCGAGATGAGACTCCGCGACTCCGTCAACAATCCATGGGCTGCCGTCTTGCCGTTCGCGCACGCGCGCGAGATGAGACCGCTCGACCGCGCCGACCTCGCCCACCTGGAGCGCTTGCCGTTCGCGCACGCGCGCGAGATGAGACCGAAGGCCAGCGCCAAGATCAAGGCCATCGTCAACTTGCCGTTCGCGCACGCGCGCGAGATGAGACCGTCTGCTGAAGGGCATCGATCCCCAGCACGAAAACTTGCCGTTCGCGCACGCGCGCGAGGGGGGGCATCTCGGACAGCCTTCCGGCTCCACATGTTTTCGTTCGCGCACGCACACGAAACGGCCTCCTGGCGGTATACAACTTTTCACCCTATGCATCTTGTCAGTCGCGCACGCGCGCGAAGTGAGACCGCAAGTTCTGCCTTGACCCGTGCAGCCCAACAAAATTGCCGTTCGCGCACGCGCGCGAAATGAAACCTACTCCTATCGTTCAAGGTGGGGCTGCGGGCGAAGTTGCCGGTCGCGCAGACGCGCGCGAGGGGGCCTCGGTAACCTTTTCGAACGGCGGCCGTTGCACAAAACCTATTTCCGGTCGCGCACGCGCGCGAGACAAGACTCGAGGAAGCGCAGCTTGCCGCGATGATCGACCTGTTGCCGTTCGCGCACGCGCGCGAGAGGAGGGTGTCGGACGATACCGTAATCCTAGCTCGCAAAAGTTGCCGTTCGCGCACGCGCGCGAGAGGAGGGGACGTGTTGGCATCCTGACCCCCTAACAGCAGTACAATTTTCCGGTCGCGCACGCGCGCGAGATGAGACGGCGGCCGGAAGCCAAAGCTGTCGCCCGAGCAGGTGTTGCCGTTCGCGCACGCGCGCGAGGTGAGACCCGATGCTGGTAGTCCACGGGCGCACCGTGTCAGAGTTGCCGTTCGCGCACGCGCGCGAGGTGAGACCCCCGGCATGGCATCACGCCGCCTGGGACTGGAACCGGAAGTCGAAGCGGCTGTCTTCCGCGCGCAGGGCCTCCAGGAACGCCTGCTCGGCGGCCATCAGGTCGTCCGGCCCGGTGATCCCCTCGAACGGCGTCATGGTCACGGCGCCCATCTTACGGTACTGGGGCTCCAGGCCGACGCGAACCGACACGTCCCAGTGGCCCGAGACGAGGCCGCAGCCGTGCGCCCGGTGCGCTCCGACCCATGGGTCAAGCGACCAGAAGCGCAGCGCGGCCATGAACAGGCCGATCTCGTCCGCCGTGACGAACGACAGGTCGAAGGAGTGTGCCATCTCGGTGCCGGGGGTGATGACCTCATAGCCGTCGAGCGGGCGGTTGACGGAATTGGCGCCGCCCGCGTCGCCGGACATCTCCTTGATCTCGGCCTCGATCTTCTTCATCTGCGCCTGGAGCTTCTCACGCTTTCCGGCGTCAAGGTCCGTTGCCTTCAGCGCGGCGACGATGGGCTTGAGTTCTTCCCTCTTCTTCTTGGACCGCTCGTTGTTGACCTTGGCGCGCGCGACCCATAACTCCTGCTCGTCGGGGGTGAGCAACCGGAGGTTCTCCCCGGACCGGGCGAAGTCGTCCACGCGGGCTCCCCTGACGGCGTCATACCCGGTACCACCGCGGGGAACGGCATGCGCGACGTAGAGGTGGCTCCGCTGCCAAGGGATGCCGGAGCCGAACAGGCCGATGAGGGGATTGGCGAGGCGGCGGGCGTGGCTGTTCAGGATATCGACCTTGTCCTCCTTCTCGTCGCCCTTCACCCCGCCGAGCACGAGGTAGTAGTGGTCGTCCAAGCTGAAGGGCGAAACGCCGTCGCGGGAAAGCGCGTCGCGGATTACGTCCCCTCCCTTGCGGCGCAAGGTGCCGCGCAGGGCTGCGCCGGGGAGATAGGGCGTCTTGACGCCGTTCATATAGATTTTCGGCAGCGGCGCCGGCTCGTTGTTGCCGGCCTTGTTGCCCGGCGGGCAGGTCGCTATCGGGCTCACCGCGGTCAGGAGCCCCTGCATGCGCAACGTGATCGTATCCTTCATACGTCCTTCATCCTTTTCATATGTTGCCGTTCGCACACACGCGCGAGATGAGACCTGCTCGGCCTGCAGAAGACCGGCGTCGACTTCGTGTTGCCGTTCGCGCACGCGCGCGAGAGGAGACTGTTGAAGCCGATGCGCTTCGCGGCGACCAGTCGTTACCGTTCGCGCACGCGCGCGAGATGAGATCGAGGAGGACGCGCTATCGGTCGCTGTCGATCTGTTGCCGTTCGCGCTGGCGCGCGAGATAAGACGAAGGGAAACTGGTACGCTTCCCGCCATGTCACCTTGTCGTTCGCGCACGCGCGCGAGGTGAAACGGTCCGGCTCGTGCTTTTCCGCCATTCCCTGAACTTTTCGGTCGCGCACGCGCGCGAGAGGAGTCCCGCGGTCCCCGACACGCCGTAGACCGTGGAGGACTTGTTACCGTTCGCGCACGCGCGCGAAAGGAGACTCCCGACGTTCACGCCTGGACAACCCATCGCAGCATGCCGAGGCCGAACGCACGGCCTCGCCCTATGCCGGTGGCCATCGCGTGGAGGAGGCGGTCGGGGTCGGTGACGGTGAGTTCCCCCCGGAACTCGGCGCGCTCGACGAAGAAGCGGCGCCCCCTGGGCGGGCCGACCAAAACCCTGTGGCTTTCCACGGTCACGGAGTCCAGGTCGAACCCGTGCGCACGGCCCCGCTTGGCCAGCCACTCGACGCGGGCCTCGGGGTCGTCGGGAGGAAGCGCCCTCTCGCGATCCTTGCCGGGCACGCCGCCTTGCCGGTTGGCCGTGGGATAGGCGTCGAGGGTGAACCCACGCACCTCGCCCAGCCGGGGACGATCAACCGGCACGGCGTGCGGGGCCAAGCGGTCGGGGAAGCACGCCGACCGGACGACCACCATGCCGCCGAGGTCGGGCAGGACGGTGAAGAGGAAGTCCCGCGGGTCGTCGGAGCGCGGGCGAAGCATCATGGCGTAGACGGCGGCGTGGACGTCATACCGGTTCGCCGTCGGGGTCGTCATCCTAAGCGGCAGATCGAGCAGCATTCTTCATCCTCACGGCGTGGACGAGCGTGGTGGCCTCATAGTCCCCGCTCCCGAAGGGTGGAAGCGCGTCGATCAGGTCGAGGAGGCCGGGATGCTTGGCCTCCATCTTGGCCAGTTGCTCGTCGATGCGTTCCGCGGCGAGTTGGTTGCGATCCCGCATGTCGGCCAGGAACGCGGCCTTGCGCCATACCGTGGGGGGCATGTCCCCGATGGCTTCCAGGGCCTTGCGCACGACCGCGGGACGGCAGCGCAGGCTTTGCGCGCCGCTGACCTCGACCACGTCGGTGGAGAGGTTGAGGCGCCAACGGTCCTGCATGTACGGGTTCTTCCCGTACACAATGAACATGAAGGGCGGCGGCGGTGGATCAGTCACGATCTCGGCGATCCAGTTCGGGATGGTCCGCCACGACCCGGGCCGCAGGGTGAGTTGCGGCGGGAGCGGATGGTCAGGGATGATGTCCGCCATCACAGTAGAGCCCTTCTCGGAAACGAAGGACGCCGCCTTGATCGAGCCGAGCCGGGACTCGGATTCCTTGGTGGACAGCTTGTAGTTCCGCCCCACGGCGGTGGCGACCGGGTCCTGTCCCGGGGGTACGACCGGACAGAGGAAGCGACCGCAGTTGTCATGCCAGAACTGGATTGGGTTCATGGGGATTCCCTGGGCGAACGCGTTCGCCCCAGACGTTCCATTGTAGTGCTGGTAGGGAGAGGACGTTAATGTCCCGCGCCCGGCTTGTCAACCGGTTTTCCCGTTCACGCCGGGGGATGTTTCCCGTTCGGGGTCTGGGTCTTCGGGCATCACGCGCAGAACGGGATGACGTTCTGCGCGTTGCCAAGGGCTTCCCTTAGTCGACGCCCCTCGCGGAGTTCCGCTTCGTCAGCAGGTCGACTGAAAAGATCCCTCTCGATCTGATTGCCCCACACCTTCCATCCCGGCGCCTCGCGGCGACCGAAGAGTTCGAGGTACGGTCCCGGGCTTGCGCGCTCGATGAAGGAACGGACCTGTTCGGGTTTCTCACTATGCCTGCCCCGGTCGCAGACCATGAAGCTCTGAAGCCCGCCGTCGTTGAACCCGAAGGCATTCCCTCGGACCGCCGTAAGCAGGAATTCGTGGCTGTTCCGCCAGTAATTCCCGAGGCCGAGCTTTGGCTTGCACCACACGAAGGAACTCTTGAACTCATAGCCCCATGCATCGAAGATTTTCGGGCATTCGAAGAGGAACCCGTTGGTGGTCCAAAGGTGGAGGTGGGCGTTGTCCTCGGAGAGCTGCCGTATGGGGAGCGCGCAGATCTCCTCCACCGTCATGCCGCCGTAGTGGTTCCCTGTGGCGGCACGGGTACCCTGGTTGTCGTAGAGCCAAGGCGGATCGGCGTAGACGGTACCGAACTTCTCGCCGCGTTCGACCGCGGCCCACAGGTCGTCGACGGTGCAGCCGAGGACGCCGCCGGGCTGGGCGTGCAGGGCGCCGATGGCGGCGGCGTTCTTCCGGCGGTTGACCTCGGCGCGGAGTTCGCGGGTGGGGCGGGGCCTGCGCTCACCGTTGCGCAACGGCTCCTCCACCCAGTCAAGCAGAGCATCGACATCATCTGGATTATCGAGTGAGGCGACTTCAGCATGATGCTTAAAACTCAGAACCAACCGCCGGCGGTTACTTTCCCTGGGGAATTTCCGACAGACATTGGCTGCGTTAACACAAGTCTGGAAGGCAATCCCATCCCACTCCCTGATAACATTAACCCGTTCCCCGTACCGTGCCTGCCCATAAGCCCACCAGTCGCCGATCCACCACATAACCGACCGCTCGACGGACAATAGGCAATGACCCGCAGCTTCCCATTGCTTCGGCGACAGGCCGTCCGGCGGACGGTACCAGTTGGCCCCACGCTCGCCCGGCAGGTCGGGCAACCCGCCGTTCGACAGCGTGACGATCTCGCCCGTGTCCACCATGGCCACCTCGACGACGCAGGTGACATCATCCGGCATTTCTCATTCCTCCTTGGTTGCCGTAACGGGCCTACTCGGCGGCCTGCGCCGAGCCGTGGTCGCTGTCCCAGGGACGGCGGGAACCCACGGGCCATTCGGGATCGTTGGACGAAGGCTTGAAGTGGCTCACCTCGACGCCCTTCCTGCGATGTTCCCAAGCCTTGGAGATGATGCGGCGGTATTCGGTGTAGCCGTTGTATCCCAGGAACTTGCCCTTCTCGTTGACCATGCGGTGGGCGATGAAGGACGGGTGCCGGGCGTGGAGCACGCCGCCGACCCCGATCTCAAGCTCCTTGGCGAACTGCCGGGCGTCCCCCGGATCGATGCGGGCGCAGAGGTAGAGGAGAGCGGCCAGGAGTCCGGTCGGTCCCTTGATCCCCTTGACCTTGCCGAAACGCATGGAGACGGCGGCCTTGACCCACGGGGCGGCGTCGCGGTAGCGGCGGTGGGCCTTGCGCTCCTGCTCGGAGGAGAGCTTGGCGTTGAACTCCAGGCCGGCGTCATAGCGGAAGAGGATCTTCACGGCGGCGGAGTGGGCGGAGTGGTGCTCCTCGACGCCCTCATAGCGGGCTATGTCGGCGCCGCTCTTGGGCCGGCCCCGGTCCATGGTGGCGTAGCTGTCCGGATCGACGTCGAACGCCACGTCGGTGACGAGCGGGACGTCGGCCCTGACGCAGGCCGCGAGCCGATGCTGGCCCTGCAGCAGCCGCTGCTTCTCGTCCAGGGAAATCTGGTCGCCGTTGTACTTCCATTCGCCCGCCTTCATCTCCGCGGCGTACCTCTCGACGGTAGCCTCGTTGATGGGCCGGTTGGACGCCCAGTTCAGCTTCAGGAGTTCCCGTGCCATGCCCGGCTCGATTGTCACCCTGCGTCCGCCGGACTTCGCGCAGTGCTCCCGGAACGTGCGGAAGATCTGCCCGCCGTCGTTGGGGTTGGCGACGTGGTGGGGACGGACCTCGGGACGGTACACCTCGGGCGGATTTTCGGGGCGCAGCGCGGTGGCGGACGTGTCGACGGTATCGGCGACCGGGGGCTTGCCGGCATCCCCGTCCACGTCGAAGAGGCTCGGTTCCCGGGGATGTTCCTTGTCGAGGTCGAGCCAGTAGATCTTGAAGCCGTTGCCGTTCCTCGCCGACTTCGTCTCGTCGGCGATGGGCCAACCCTCTTTCCTGAGTTCATGGATGATCGGCGCCAAGCGCAGGATGCTGTATTTCTTGGTCGACTCCCACTGGCTGATGGTCTTCCCTGCCTTCAGGTGGGTCAGCACGATGTTTTTCTGGGTCATGTTTATCCTTCGTCCTGGATGTTCTGGACCGGAGGTCGTGTCGGTTTCGTCCATGGTCTTTTTCCTTTCCCGTTGAAAATCTGCTGCGCAGTTCGTCGGTCATCCGGCGCAGCTCCGGGTCGGCCTCGCGCATGGCGTCCATCCGGCGGACGCCGTGCGAGACGGCGTGCCACGTGCGCGGCAGGCGGGCGCCGATGGCGGCCAGGGACAGGGTGCCGGCGCCGGACCGGTAGGCCACCCAGTAGAAGGCATGCCGGGCGGCGGCGACCTCCTTGCGGCCCCGGTCGCCGGCCGGTCCGCGGGCCTCGATCTCAGCGACGGGCACCCCGGTGCGCTCGGCAACGGCGGCGAGGATGCGGTCGATGCGGGCCGGGTCGTTGCGCGGCAAGGCGGCGGTCATTCGAAACCCGAGAGACTGAGCTGGCGCGGATAGAACCGGACCGGCATCCGGTCGATGGACTCGGCGAACCGGACGGCTTCCCTCCAGGAATTGGGATCGCGACCGGCCGCCCGCGCCGCGAAGCTCCACGCCATGCTGTCGGCACTGTGCAGGAGATCGCGCACGAGCCTTGACCGCAGAGCGGTCGTCTTGACGCCGAAGCCGTGCAGGAGCAGGTCCGGGCGGGCCGCCTTGACGGCGAGGAGAACCTCCTCGATGGCCCCGGGATCGCCGTTGCGCTTGCAGACGCTGCCGACACCGACCCACATGCCGGGCTCCAGCCGGTCGCCGTACATGCGGATGTGCCGCACGTAGTCTTCCGGCGCATAGCCCTGCAGGACGGGCATGACGTAGACGCCGCCCGTGTCGCAGGATATCAGCGCATCGTACCGCTCGACGGTCAGGCGCTGGTGGTCCTCGACGGTCAGGCCGGTTCTGGCCAGCATGTGCGGCTCGCACATGTAGTCCTGGGCGACGGCGGCCAGCAAGGTGCCGCACGTCGAGAACCGGCGGATGCGCCGGGCGTATTCCTCCACCGACATCCCGGCCGGGTATCCGCCGTGCCGCTCGACGACCTTGAAGGCACCGCTGTCCATGATCCATTCGTTCACCGGGAAAGGCCCCTTGCGGTCCCAGAGCCTCGCCACGGAAACGAAGGCCCGGTCGACCCGGTGGGCGTCGGCGGGCTGGTGGATGCCGGTGAAGAACTCCATGTGACGACCTTCACGCCGCCGCTTGGCGGGCGGACATGGCGCCGTAGACGGCGGCGGCGGCGACGGACTTGGACAGGACGGCGGCGGCCCATGCCCAGGGGTCGTATACGCCGAGCGCCAGGAAGAAGACGGCCGTGTCGGCGGGGACGGCGCATGCGCTGCTGATCCAGAGGCGGTCGCGCAGGGGACGGCGCGTGAGGGTGAAGACGGCCCAGTCGACCGTCTCGCTGACGGCGAAGGCGGCGGCCGAGGCGGCGGCCACGACCGGATCGCCGAGCAGCCAGGAAACGAGGCAGGCCAATGCCATGGGAAGGAGCGACCAATGGCCGACGCGGGCCTGCACCATGTCGCGCAGGATGAAGACGAACCCGACCCAGAGCGACCACACGGCGTCGAGGTGGGGCGCCCAGGAGAAGGCGAGGTTGACCGCGACGACCGACGCGAGGTAACCGACGATCCAGTGCATGGGGACTTTACATCTTTCGGTAACGGGTGGGACGGCGGCCAAGGGTCACTCCCAGGGGTGCCGGAGGTTCCGGGCCACCTTGCCCGCGAGGTTGACCCGGCTGCGCGCGTCCTCCAGCTCCTCCTCGAACGGGGACGGTGCCGGGTCAGCGTCCGCCCCGGTCGGGGCCTGCCGGGACGACGGCGCGGACGGGACCGGGGACGGCGGCGCGGTGAGCGCGGCGGCGTGCGCCACCGCCCGGGCGACCGCGCCGAGCACGGTGATCTCGTCGGCGCGGTACCAGTCGCGGTGGATGCGGCGGGTGCGCATCGCGTTGCGCACCACGGCGAGGATGGTCCCGCCCATCTCGGCGGGGATCGGCTCGGAGTGCACGCAGCGCAGCGGGTACGCATTGCCGGTCTGCATGGACTCGACGCGCGACGCCACGGTGCCGGAAGTGCAGCCGACGCGGTGGTTGCCGTTGCCGTCGGTGATGACGAAGAGGGTCGCGCCGGCTGCCACGGCGGTCAGTCCGCCATGCCCAGGGCAGCCTTGTAGAGCTCGATCAGTTCCTCCTCCTCCCGGCGCTCGGCCTGTTCCTTCTTCCGGAGGCGGATGACCTGCCTCAATATACGGGGCTCAAAGCCGGTTCCCTTCGCTTCCGAATAGATTTCCTTGATATCGTCGGCGATGCCCTTCTTCTCTTCCTCAAGGCGCTCGATCCGCTCGATGAAGGAGCGCAGCCGGTCGGCGGCGATGCCGCCCACGTCGGCCTCGCGGACGGACGGCGGGGCGGCGGCCAGGGGGGCGACGTCTTCGTCGTCGATGAAGATCGCGCAGTTCCCGGTCATTGGATGGTTTCCCCGTCTGCGTTCATCATCTGCGAGGCGACCTCGATGCCGGTGTCCACCAGCGCGGCGTAGGCCGCCCGGAAGGCGTCGAGGTCGCGGTAGTCCGGGTCGCCGTCGGAAGTGACGACGAGCATGCGGTGGGTCGCCACGCCGAGCGCGTAGGACACGCGGACGGCGACGGCCATCGCCTGGATCGGGGTCAGCGCGACGGCGTCGGTGCGGAGCAGGAACGCCTCGCCGATCTCGGCGGCGACGCGCAGCACGAGCGGGTCGTTGAAGTGCCCGACGGTCGCGTTGCGCAGGCGGACGGCACGGGCCAGCGTGTCGGCGCGCGGGTCGTCGTTGGCGGCGGGGGCGTAATCGTCCTTGGGAAGGATCATTGGTCATCTTCCTTCGTGTCGGGGGCGCCCGGCACGGCGAAGCCGGTGGCGTGCCCGGCGAAACCGGTGACGGCGGGGCGGTCGTCGTCCCGTGCGGCGGGGCCGGCGACGTCCGGCTCGGCGAAGCCGATGACGGCCTCGATCTGCCCGGGGGTGGCGTTGACCTGTTCGGCGATGGCCGCGACCAGGGCGGCGCCCGTCGGCGGGTCGGTGCCCTGGGACAGCCGGGCGTACACCATTCGGATCTCGGTCTCGATTGTCATGGGGTCTCCTGGGGACCGGGGGCGGGTCCGCCGCCCCCTCCCGTTCCTATTCGGCGGCCTGGGCCGGGGCATGCGGCGGATCGACGGCGTCCATGCGGTTGGCCAGCGCGCCGCGGATGCGGGCCGCGGCGGTCACGCCGGTCAGGGGCTTGCCGCCGTAGGTGCCGATCTCGTCGCGGACCTGCCCGAGCTGGCCGAGCTGGACCTTGTGCATGGCCAGGAACGCCTCGCCCCACGCACGGGACGGGACGCGGGCGGCGACGTCGAGCATGCGGTCGAAGAACATGCCCCAGGCGAAGCTGCCGTCGTCGGCGACCGGGACCTCGACGGTGCGGGGCCGCTCGGGCAGGGGCTCCGGGTCGTCCCCCGGATCGCCGGCCCCTTCCCCGGCTTCCGCCCCGGCCCGTTCCTGGGCATGCAGGATCTCGTTCTTTTTCCGCGAGAAGCGGGAGATCAGCCGTTGCTGCGCCTCCTTGTCGACGCCGCCGATCTCGCGGATGGAGGCGTTCGCGCCGTCGCGCCAGAGCTTGTCGAGGCCGTCGAGGTCGGTCGCGGCGGCCAGCCTTTCCGTCAGGTCGCGCTCGAACTGGTCGACGGCGTCCCGGGTCCAGCGGGAAGGAGCCTCGACCAGGGGCGCCGTGACCGGCGGGGCCGCGGGAACGGCCGCGACGACGGTCCCCCCGACCTCGATTTCCTTGCCCTCCATCTCCTCGGCGGTGTATTCGCCCTCCTCGGGGAAGGCGGCGCGCAGGGACGCCGCCTTGGCGACCTTTTGTATCTGCCCGCGGGGGCGCTTGACCCACATGTCGGTCGGCAGCTCGCTGTTCTTGCCGCCGCTGGTGCTGTAAGCCTCCAGCCAATAGACCGGCTCGCAGAACGCACGGGGCTGGCCGGCGACGATCCTGTACACCGTGACCTCGCACCACTCCGGGAACGTCAGCTCGACGCTGGCCTGCTCCCACCGGTCCTTGACCTTCCGGCTGCCCGTGAACGTCCGGGTGACGGGCGGCCCCCACCGGGGCGGGTCCATGCCGGCCCACGCACCGGTCCTGGCCGCCGTGATCTGGATCTCGTTGATTCCCGGCCAGACGGTCTCGACGTAGCCGTTCTTCGCGGAGGACCACATGGGGACGATGTGGACGGGCTTCTTGAACACGTCGAGGCCGCGCACCTTGCAGTAGTCGAAGGCCATCTCGACGGCCTCCGGGCTCTTGGCGCTGGGGAACGTCGTCTCCACGAGCACCCGCCACTGGGCGGGGGATATGCCGCGGGCGACGGCGCTCCGGGGCATGGGAAGCCGTGCCGGGACCTCGGGCATCGCGGCGACGTCGGCCGCCCGGTTCGCGGGATCTCGGGGGTGGTGGACGTGGGTGTCGCTGGGTGCCACGGCGACATCTCCTTGTTGGTCGGTTGCGATCAATCGTGGGGGCGGCGCGGGCCGTCCAGGTCGTTCGGCCCGGCCTCGAACCGGTCGCACAGGCCGCGCCGGTTGACGGCGGCGCAGCGGTGCCAGGGCGGCTCGGCCTGGAACTTCCCGGTCACGGGGTTGTACTCCGGCTCGGCCGGCGCCCGCATGCACAGCCAGCGGTACCACGGGGCGGCGCGCTCCGGGAGGTAGAGGTGCCGGCAGCCGGCGCAGCAGGCGCGCGGGTAGTCGTGCGGTTCCGGGCCGTCGTCCTCCGGGGTCCACGCCATGGGGCTTCGCGGTCCGCCGGCCGGGTCACGGCCGGCCCCGCGCCGCCTCGGCCTCGACGGCTTCGCCGAGCGCGTCGACGGCGCCGACGTGGAGCGGCCTGGGCAGGCCGGGGGCGCGGACGATGAGGTCGAGGGTCCTGCGGTCCCGCTCGCGGGACGCGTCGTCGCCGATGCCGAACCGGACGCGGCGGGAGGCCCGCCAATAGGTGCGGGCGACCTCCTCCAGCGCGGACCGGGCGGTCATGCGACCCTCCCGACGACGGCGGCGATCTCGGCGAGCCGGCGGACCTGGGTGCTGCGGTCGCGGATCTCGTCGGCGACGGCGTCGACCTGGATGGCGCCGTCGCCGTCCCGGTCGCCGCACAGCTCGGCGAGGGCGGCGAGGCGCCGTTCCTGGCGCTCGGCGAGGGAGACGATGCGGCGCAGGTGGCCGTCGATGGAGTCGGTGATCTGGGCCTCGATGAAGGCGGCGTCCATGCGCCGCGCCGGGGATGTCCTGGGTGCCACGGGACTGTCCTTTCCGCGTCGGGGTGGACGGCGTCCCCGTCCCCGGTCCTGGGGAGGGACGCCGCGGCCGGCGGCTCGGCGCCGGCTCGACGGGACGGACTATACACGGAAAAACCGTGTGTCAAAGGGCGCGCGGGGTGTAACGTACTTCCGTACACGGGACGGGGAGCACGGCCGGCGGGTGCCGGGCGGCCCGGCCGGGGCGGGCGCGGCCTAGCCGGGGATCAGGAACCAGACGACGCGGCCGAGCAGGAAGTCGGCGGCGGGGTCGTAGGGCACCGCCTCGTCGCCGTCGGCGACCATGGCGCCGTCCCTCCAGGTGGCGAGGACGAAGGCGTTCCGGCCGGGGCCGGTGCCCAGCACGTAGCACTTGCCCTCGGCCAGCGCGCGGTCGGCGGTGTCGACCGCGACCCGCTTCCCGTCCGAGACGTCGAAGAACAGCACGGAGGCGTTGGCCGCCGCGAGCGGCTCCCAGCCGGCGATCAGGCCCATCCGTTCCCACCTCCGCAGCGTGGAAACCGGGAGCGATGCGATGCCCGTGATGTCGGCGACGTCAATTTCCCCCCTCGCGATGGCCCCCACCGCCGTGCGCGCGAGCACGGGGACCTCCCGGCTCGTCTCTTCCGGCAGGAAGGCTAATCTAGGAGAGGGCTCTCCCAAAAGTTTTCTTTTGGCTTCCCCCGGCGGGATGCCCCGCTCGACCAGCGGCCTCATGAGCCGCTCGACCGTCGGGAGGTCGAAGTAGTCGCCGGCGTAGTCGTCCTCCAGGTACTGGTAGGAACTCTTGTTCTCGATGCCGGTCTCGATGGCCATCTGCTGTTGGCTGAGCCGGGGCTTGCCGGGGACGTCCCGGACCAGGTTGCGCATTTCCTTGAGCGCCCTGGGCCCCGGTCCCGGCCGGTGGTCGCCACGCGCCTTGCGCGGCCCGCCGGCCGGCGCCGCCTGCACCGCCCCCGCGGGCATCCCGGCCGGGGCGCGGCGCCGGGGGCCGATCAACGTCAGTGGTACCGTCATGCTCGTCCCTTTCGCTCTCGCTCTTGACATGGGACAGGTAACCGGACCACCCTTCAGCAATGCACGGATTTCCCGTCCAGAGACACGGATGCCTCGGATGCCCCGGTTTTCCCCGCCGTCCCCCCGGCCGGCGGTCGGTCCCCGTGCCCGGGGGTCCCGCGGTGCGCCGGGCCTGCGCCGGCGTCCACGGGGCGATACTGTCGGAACCGCGAACGGCGCGTCAACTGAAATCCCGGACAGGCCGCGGCGTTCCCGCACGATGGACTTTCGCGACAATGAAATATGAATACTCTATGACGGTCAACATAGACCATCGTCGTGGGTCGTCCAGGGCTGCGCGAAGACTTCGCGTGAACTTTGTGCGTCGCGGCAAGATGCCGCCGGCGACCATGAAAGGTTGCCCCGAACATTTGCCCCGGCGGCGCGAGGTTGCGGGAAGGGCATCCCCTTCTCGGCGGGCGGGACTCCTTTCCCGGCACTTTGCCGGGACCGTGCGGGGCGGCGGGCTGGATTGGCCCGCGCCTGCGAGAGGTTCGCAGCGGCCGGGTGGTTCGGCATCGAATAGTTTCAGCCAAGGGGCATATGCAAAATGGAGGTAACGGGAACGGCGGGGGCGGCGGGCGGACGGGGTCGGAGGGTTCCCCGGACGGCGAGGCCCGCGGCGGCGGGCCGGGGCGCGGGACTCGGGCCGGAGGACACGGCGGGCATCGGGCTCCCGTGCGGGAGCGAGGAGGAGCTTCAGGCGCAGTGGGCGGCCTACCTGGGCGCGGCGCTGCCTTCGGGCGCGCTGCACCACCACTCGCCCAACGAGGGGCGGCGCGGCTGGCGGGCGCAGCGGGCGCTGAAGTCGGGCGGGACGCTGGCCGGGATGCCCGACAGCATGGTGCTGTGGGACGGGCGCACGTTCTTCCTGGAACTCAAGCTGCCGGGGAAGAAGCCGACGGCGCGGCAGGCGGCGTGCCACGCGGATCTTCGCGCGGCCGGCTTCCCGGTCGCGGTGGGCACGACGCTGCACGATCTGGCGGCGCACCTGTCCGGGTGGGGCGTGCCGCTCCGGGTGTCGGTGGACGGCTTCCTGCGCCCTCGCGTGCCGTCGCGCGCGTCGTCAACGCCCAGGGCGTGGACGTCGGCGGAGTTCCGGGCCTCCGGGCTCGCGGCGGGCGCCGCCCGCGGCGGGAAGCGGTAGCCGGGGATGCCGGGGGAGGCGGACGGGGCGGACGGGCGGCCCGCGCGCACGGGAACCCCATGCGCCTTTCGGGCATGCGCGACATTACTCGTTGATAGGGTGGGGGAGACATGTAATTATACGGAAACGGGCGGGATGCTTGCAACATCCCGCCCGCCCGAACATCGGATTTCCCGGTGTTTGACCACAGCGGATGCAGGCCGCCATGTTTCAACCCATCACCATGATGGCAGAGTTGCGCGCGGATTTCAAGGTAGACGCAAGCGTCTCCCGGCAGAATTCCGGCACGCGGCTTGGGCTGACGGCATCCGCTCCGAGCGACAGGAGCGAGCGATGCGTTTCCACGGACACGACGGACGGAATTCC
>WUUC01204939.1_pt1 | contig 25518 bp, 20 predicted proteins | sample 6278441 | NCBI WGS metagenome assembly WUUC01 (sample SAMN13675441, study PRJNA597444) | soil metagenome | isolation source: soil | place: USA: Washington | collected 2017-10 | reverse complement strand
GCCGATCGTATCCTCCACACTCGGCTCACCCGCGAACACGGGCTGAAAGCGTCGGGCCAGCGCCGCGTCTTTCTCGATGTGTTTGCGGTACTCGTCGAGCGTAGTCGCACCGATGCAGCGCAGCTCGCCGCGCGCCAGCGCGGGTTTGAGCATGTTGCTGGCGTCCATCGAACCCTCCGCCGCACCTGCGCCCACCAACGTATGCAGCTCGTCGATGAACAAGATCACGCCGCCTTGAGCCGCCTCGATCTCTTTGAGCACGGCCTTGAGCCGCTCCTCGAACTCGCCGCGGAATTTGGAACCTGCCACCATCGCGCCCAAATCGAGCGAGAGCAGCTTCTTGTCTTTGAGCGTCTCGGGCACGTCGCCCTTGGCGATGCGTTGACCGAGGCCTTCGACGATCGCCGTCTTACCGACCCCTGGTTCGCCGATCAGCACCGGATTGTTCTTGGTGCGGCGCGAGAGCACCTGCATCACGCGACGAATCTCTTCATCGCGGCCGACCACGGGGTCGATCTTGCCGTCCTTCGCCGCCTTGGTGATGTCGCGCGTGTACTTCTCGAGCGCCTGATACTTTCCCTCGGGGTCTTGATCGGTGATGCGCTGCGAGCCTCGCACTTGCTGTATGGCCGCGAGCAGCTTCGCATCGTTGAGTCCGTGCTCCTTGAAGACCTTGCTGAGATCGTCGTCTTTCACCGACAGCGCGGCGAGCAGAATGTGCTCGGCAGAGGTGTACTCGTCTTTGAGCTTCTCCGTTTGCGTCCACGCCTCCGTCATCAAGCGCGATAGTCTTCGTGCGAGTGCGGGCTCAGCGCCACCTTTCACCGTCGGAAGCTTGCCGAGCGTGCGCTCGAACGCCTCGCGCAGCGCCCGCGCATCGATGCCGGCTTTCTGAACGATCGGCGAGGTCACGCCGCCTTCGGCGCTCAGCAGCGCGGACAACAGATGTTCGGGCACGAGTTCGGGGTGGCCCGCTTGCATCGCGCGTTGCTGAGCCGCCATCAACGCTTCACGCGTGTTGTTCGTCAGTCGATCGAGCCGCATTCTTCAGCCCCTCCGCAAGTCGGCCATCAAACGTCGGCTGCGCAAAACGCCAGCGCGCCGGACGTTGCCAAAGTAAGCACGCAAATGAGGGCGTCAATCGGCGGTCCGGGTAAGATACGGGCCGTGTCGGGACCTCTCCGCTCTCTGCCACCAACCGTTCGATCGGCGCCTTGGTCTCTGACGTGGATCGCCGCGATCTTGCCGCTCGCTTACTACTTGGCGAGCGCATCGGCGCATGGTTATTGGCTAGATGGCGGCGAATTCGTGGCCGCCGCGCGCGATCTGTCGGTTACACATCCGCCCGGCCACCCGCTGAACTCGATCGTCAGTGCGTTCTTTGCGCTGTTGCCTGTGGGCCCGCTCGCATATCGCGTGGCCGCGGGCAACGCCGTGCTGGCGAGCGTGGGCATCGCCTTCTTTTTTCGTGCGCTGTTTCACACGCTGCTGGGCCTTGGCGAGCGCGACAGGCCGCGGGCCGCGGCACTCAGCCTGGCAGCGGCCTGGCTTGTCGCTGGCGGCAGCGGCTATTGGTTGCAAGCGATCAGGCCCGAAGTCTACGCGCTCGAAGCCGCGCTCTCCGCGATCGTCCTCGATGGCATCGTGCGCTTCGAGCTTTCGCAACCAAGCGATGACTTGCGACCGCTCTACTTCGCAGCGTTCTGCGAAGGACTGAGCCTCGCCAACAATCATTTTCTGGCGCTGGTGCTGTTGCCGGTCGCTGCGCCGACCTTGGGTCGCGTCTTCGCGCGCCGCGGCTTCACCGTGCTGATGGGTCTGACGGTCGCGCCGCTGCTGGGTCTCGCGACCTACGCGTACCTGCCGATCCGCGCTTCTCAGCATCCCGCGCTCAATCTCGGCGAACCGAGCAATCTGTCGCGCCTGTTTTGGGTGGTAAGCGCCGAGGCCTTTCACAAAGTCGCGACCAAAGGCGTGCCTCAGCCGCTCAGCGAGCGCTTCTTCGACGTACTCGTCGGCTACCACGACACGTTGTCACCAGTGGTGCTGCTCGCGGCGCTCGGCGGCTTGTATCTGACCCTGCGCGTCTCGCATACCCGACGCTTTGGTTTGATCTGGGGCATCGTGTTGGTGTTGGGCACCGCGGCGCGCGCCTGGATGGGTTTCGTGCGCGACAACCCAGACGCGCTCGGCTACCTGATGACCGCATTCATGGCCATCGCGGCGTTGGTCGCATGCCTCGTGTCGTTCGTGTTGTCACGCGTCGCTCATCATTGGGCCTCATTCACGTCGGCTACGCGCGCCATCGGTTACGCGCTCTGCATCGCGGCAGCGGCTCGGATCGCGCTGCACGCAGGTCCGCAAAGTCTCGCGCGATTTCGGGCCCCCGACTTGGTCTCCGATCTGCGCCTGCGTGATCTGCCCACACGCGCCGTCGTGCTCGCCCACGAGCCCGCGACCTCTTTTCTGCATTACGGATTTAACGCTGAAGAACGGTTGCGACCGGACGTAACCCTCGTTCCGGTGCCCTTCCTGTCTTATCCGGGCATGGTCGAGAGCATTCTGCGGCGCGATCCGGAACTCACGCCCCTGCTGCGCGCCTACTTGTTCGAGGGAAGCTTTCGGATCTCGCTTTTGCAGTCGTTGGCAGCCGAGCGCCCTGTCTTGATGGACCTCGATCCGCGCGTGCCTCTGGAAACGTACGAGACGCTCGTCCCCGAAGGCTTGCTGCATCGCGTGCTCGCAGACGGCACGACGCCGACCGACGAAAGACAGGCAGCCGCACAACAAGCGGTGATGTACGAGAAGCTGTACGCCCGTTTGGGCGCAGAAGTGAGCGAGTCGCGAACCAATGCCGTGCTGTTGTGGCGGCACTATCACGACGCGCTCTACTACGCTGCGCTCGGCGACCGAGAGGCCGCGAGGCATGCTGTCGGCCTCGGACTTTCGCGCCAACCTTTGTCGCGCGAGCTCAACGCTCTGGCAGAGGCGCTTCGCGATCCGCTCGTTCACGGACCGCTCGACGTGCGGCCTTTTTTGCCGAGTGATCGATAAAAACGCGGGCTTTGGCGTACTTTCGCTGGCGAGCTAGGCCTTCGCACAGGTAGGATCGCTGGCGTGCGCGATGCGATGTTGATGGGGATCTTCGTCGGCGGCTCGTCTTCCCGCATGGGAGGGACGCCCAAAGGGCTCTTACCAGCTCGTGATACGGGAGAGCCTCTGGTCGTGCGCTTGTCCCGGCTCGGCAGCGAACTTGGTTTCGAGCCTGTGCTGGTGGGCAAAGCCGATGCCTACGTAACGACCGTGCCCACGTTGCGGGTCATCGGCGATGAACCGGCGGGCATCGGTCCTTTGGGCGGCTTGCAAGGTCTGCTGCGAGCCGCTGGCAGTCGCTCGGCCATCGCAGTCGCGTGCGACATGCCGGCGGTGAGCAAGCCTCTGCTTTCCAAGCTCGCGCACACGAGCCCCAATGCGATGGTGGTCGCACCCAAGCGCGAGGGGCGTTGGGAGCCGCTGTGCGCGCGCTACTCGCCGTTTGCGACAGCGCCTTTGCTCGGCGCTGCGCTCGCCCGTGGCGTGCGCTCGTTTCAAGAGCTGTTCGACGCGTTGGAGGTAGTCGAGCTTACCCTCAGCAGCGCCGAGCAAGCGGGGCTCGTCGACTGGGACTCACCCGAAGACGTTCGGCGCTGAGCGGCTCTCGGGCGCGCTAACAGCCCGTGACGCGCTCCGCATGGCTGTACAGCGAGAAGCGCGCTTCGCGTGAAAAGGCGGCCAGCGTGATGCCTAGGGAATGGGCGGTGTCGATCGCAAGCGAGCTCGGCGCAGACACGCTGACCACACAGACAAAGCCCGCAACCGCGGCTTTTTGCACGATTTCGAAGCTCGAACGCCCGCTGACGGCAAGTACCGCGGCTTTGTCGCGCGCATCACAGTCGCGCGGAAGCTGGCCGCGCAAGAGCAAAGAACCAACGACTTTGTCGACCGCGTTGTGTCTGCCAACGTCTTCCGCGTGTGCCACGACGCGGGCCTGCCGCGTGATGGCGCAGGCAGCGTGCAACCCGCCCGTGCGTGCGAACACTTGCTGGCCGTCCGCCAACAGACTCGTGGCGCGGGCGATCAGCGCGGGCTCGATCGGCGTAAAGTCTTCGTTGGGCTGCAAGCGCTCGAGCAAATCATCGATGGCATCGCGGCCACACACGCCGCAAGCACTGGTGGTGATGCCCACGCGGCGTGTCTTGTCGAGCTTGTCGAGGTCGAGGCTCACGCCGGCACCCGGAATGACGTCGATCGCATTGCCGTAGCGGGCATTGCCCGGTCGGCCGCACGGGTAGACGGAACCGACGTCGGCCAAATTGCGGATCACACCTTCCGCAAGCAAAAAGCCCAGCGCCAGCGCGCGATCATCGGCTGGTGTACGCATGGTGATCGCCAGCGCCTCGCCAGCGACGCGGATTTCCAGCGGCTCTTCGATCACCACTTCGTCTTCACGCGACCAAAAGCCCTCGTTTCGCACCACGGCCGACACCCGAGCAACGCGACGATCGATCACGGTAGCCTCTCGATGCTCACCGCTGCGTTGTAGTCCGGCACGAGCCCAGCGGGATCGAGCTTGCCAGACGAGAGCAACACGTTCGATTCGGGCCAAAACATCTGCAGATTGCCGGGCGTCACCGGACTCGCGAACACACGTCCTTCGAACGTGCCGAACGCGCTCTTCAGGCGCACCCGCGTATCTTGCGAAAGGCCAAAGCGCGCCATGTCTTGCGGATGCATGAAGATGTGATCGCGCGAGGCGCCGGTCAGGCCATCGACCTCGGCTTGCACGATGCTGTTGAACTGCTTGCCGCGGCGAGTAGCGAGCCAGAGTTGATCGCGAGCGAGCGCGCGTTGTGGAAGCTCGCTGAGCTCGAGCCGAGCCTTGCCAGTGGGCAACGGAAAGCGCCCGTCCTCGCACAGCCTTGGGCCGCCCCATTGGAATTGATCGCCCTGTTTCTCGAGGCGTTCGATGCCACGATACGAGGGCACGGCTTCGGCGATTTCACGACGGATCGCGGCCGCGTCTTCCATGCCGAGCAGCGCTGCCCGCTCCGGATACGTGCTGCGAATGATCTCGCGGGCAATCCACCATTCCTCGCGCGTTTCTTCGATTTCGTGGCCAGGGATGTAAGGGCTGAACACGACACGCCGCTCGGTCGTCGTCTCGGTCACGCCGCCGCGATGCTCGTAGCGCGTGCGTGCCGGTAGCAAAAACACCGTGTCGCTCGGCTCCACCAACATGGGATGAGTGAGCACGATGTCTTGGTGAATGCGCAGCGGAACGCATGCGAGCGCTGCTTCGACCCGCCTTGGATCGGGCAGCGTGTCGCGCAGGTTGCCGCCGATGATGTAGAAGACCTCGAGCGCGCCCTGGTAAGCAGCTTCGAGCATCTGCGTCGTGGTGAGCCCGACTTCGACCGGCGGACGAAAACCCCAAACGCCCTCGAGCCTATCGGCGTTCGCGTCATCGATGGTCACGCCACCGGGGAACATGTTCGAGTAGGCGCCCATCTCCGAGCCGCCTTGAACGCCAGAGTGCCCGCGGATCGGCATAAGTCCGCATTTTTCGCGGCCGATGAAGCCCTTGAGCAAACCGAGCGTGCACAGTGCGCCGACGGTATCGGTGCCGTGCTCGTGCTGCGTCAGCCCCATGCTCCACACGAACACGCCCGTCTTGGCGGCGCCGAGCAAACTCGCAAAGCGCTCGACGTCTTCGCGCGAAGCGCCCGAAGCGGCGATCAAAGCGTCGAGATCGCGCTCCAAGAGTTGCTCGCGAAGCGCCGTGAAGCCTTGGGTATGCGCGGCGACGAACTCGTGATCGATCTGACCGCGTTCGATCAACAGGCGCTGCACCGCTTGCAAGAACGCGAGATCGCCACCCGTGGTCACATGAAAAAAATCGTCCGCGATCTCGCTGCCGAAGACGGCGCTATGCGGCGTAGAGGGCACCCAGTAGCGCTTGAGACCCGGCTCCTCGTACGTGTTCACCACGTACACGCGCGTGCCCTGCTTCTTCGCTTCGAGCAGGTACTTCATCGCAACCGGTTGATCGTTGGCCGGATTCGAGCCGAACAAGATCACGACGTCGCTGCCGTACCAGTCCTTGTAAGAACAGGTGGAGGCCGCGACCCCGAGCACGCGCTTCATCGCCGCCGTCGAAGGGCTATGGCAAAGGCGCGCCGCGTTATCGACGTGCGGACTCCCGTAACAGCGCATCGCCTTCTGCGTCGCGTAATAGACCTCGTTGGTGATGCCACGCGAGGTCATGAAGGTGGCGACGCGGCGCGGTTCGCTCTCGCGCAGCCGAATGCCGATTTCGCGCAGCGCCTCATCCCAGCTCACGCGCGTAAACCCAGGCTCGCCCCGGCGCCGTCGCAACGGGTAAGGAATGCGGCCGAGTGAGCGCAGCTCCTTGCCGTTCATGCGTTCCAGGGCGCTCGCATCTGCGAACCACTGGTCAGCGATCGGGCCCATGGTGTTGAGCCTGAGTAAGTTCAGCCGCACTGCGCACAAGTGCGTGCCCGACAGCGTCCAGTCGCGCATGCCGGTCGTCCCCAGTGCACAGCCGTCGCAAACTCCGCGCGACAAGACGCGCCAGGCGTAGCCGAGCTGATCACGGTTCTCCCACGTTACGCGGGCCATCTCGAGGAAGTGTCTTGGCTTTTGGGAGCGCAAGCCAAACGGAACCAAGCTCGCGATCGGTACGGCGCGCGTTCGCAACGGCACAAGAGGGGAAGACATCCCTTAACTTTAGGAACGATTCGCTCCACACGCCCCAGGACCAGTCTCACAATATCAGCAGAAAACGCACGGTCTCAACCCCGACTCGGTAGTGGGTCATACACGTTCCTTGCGGGTGAGGACTGCAGAGCACACGATCCGGCCTTCGGAGAATTGCGATGACGCGCAGCACCATCATCTTGCTCGTAGAAGACAGTGACGACGACGCCGAGCTGACGCTGATGGCGTTCAAGGAAGCGAAACTCACCAACCGGGTAGTCCGCGCTCGGGACGGCGTCGAAGCGCTCGATTATCTCTTCTGTCGCGGCGCATTCGCGGAACGCGACCCGGCCGATGCCCCCGCCGTCGTGCTCCTCGATCTGAACTTGCCGCGCATCAACGGCCTCGAAGTGTTGGCGGCCTTGCGCGGCGACGAGCGCACCCGCCACTTGCCGGTCGTGATCCTGACCTCCTCGGTCGAGGACAAAGACCGGCTGGCCGCTTACAGCAACTTCGCCAATAGCTACGTGCAAAAGCCCGTCAACTACGATGAGTTCGTCGCTGCAGCGCGCCAGCTCGGTCTGTATTGGATGGTGCTCAACGTCAGTCCGCCCGTGGTCTGAGTGCACCGTCGAACGAGGCGATCCGCTCCCTTACCTTCCTGAGCATCAGCTTCGCGCTGCGGCGCCGGTTCGGTGCACGCCCAATGCTCGCGCTGGAGTCAGGTACGCCTCAGACTGCGTTTTGAGTTGCGTTTGAGCCGTCAGGCCGGCGCTGGCGGCAGCAGCAGGCGTGCGGCCAGCTGGCCATTGACGCAGCGTGCTCATCGCTATGTTCAAATTTGAACTATTTGCGTGGCGCGCAGCACCTGGGCTCAAGTACGAGACAGAATCTTGAGCCCCGCGATCGCTATCACGAGTAGCACCAGGCACAGCGCCTGCGCGGCCGACCAGGACTCTCGAAACCAGAAGATGCCGACGAGCGCTGTTCCGACGACGCCGATGCCTACCCACACCGCATAGGCGGTCGCCATTGGGATCGTCCGCATCGAGACACCCAACAGCCCCATGCTCCCGGTCAGGCCCAGAACCGTGACCAAGGTAGGAAGGACTTTGGTAAATCCTTCCGAACGTTTGAGACCGATGACCCAAACCACCTCGAGCAACCCTGCGACCGCCAAACACGTCCAAGCAAGCATGACGACTCCTTTTTGCGGGCGTCGTCTTGTCCTTACCCGGTACGGCGCGTCTCGTCGGGATTCGCCCGCGTAGAGGCGGGGGTCTGAGCCTCCAAGCTGAGCGGCCTATGCAGTGGGTGCAACCTTTTCTAGATCTTGGGCACTCGTTGACGAGAACGCGCTTTGGGGCGGCGAGCTACTTTGTAATACGATTTAATCATTGACGCGTCGCGTCTTATTGACGCGACGCGTCATGCGCGATAGGAAGAACAAAACGTTCTCGAACTTTGAGGAGCACTTGATGACGTACTCGAGCGATTTCCTCCTTTTCTACGCGTATGCCGCCGCTCTTTGCTCAGCCTTACTGCTCAGCGTGTTGGTGTTGGTGGCTGAGGCCGCAGGCGGGAGCTTTCGACAGTGGCGCGCGAGGCGCCGTTTGCCCATGCCGAAGCAGGATGCCGACGGCTACGCGGCGCAGGCCATGCCGCGTCCGCACTGATCGCACCCCTCCGCTCTTGCGGGTTCACCGTCCCCCTAGAGCATCTTGCCGCACGGTCCGCTCACGACGCCCAGAGAGCCCGCTAAGCGGCCGGACTGCTCAGCGGGGCCCGCGAATGCCCTTGAGGGCCTCCGTCTGGTCGATGACGATCTCGCCACGGTAGAACGTGGCGGTGCGTGCCAAAATCACTCGCACGCGGTCGTCGACGGGCAGCGCCATGAACTCGTCGTGCGTGTACGACTGCTTTTGGCCGTTGGGCTGCGGCACGAGCACGCGATCGAAGGCCCCTCTCATGATCGACCCATGTTCCTCGTCTAGGATGCTACGTGAGCCGCCGCGCTTGGGACAAGGCACTGCTGCCTGGCTGACAACAAATAGCGTGTCCGAGTCAATACGCGGCTTGACAGCTTTGCCTGCGGCGCCGTGAATGAGCCTGATTTCGGGCTCATCCGGGCGCCTCTAGACTCGAAAGGCAGGGGCGCCGCCGACTATGTCTCAGCTCGCATGCGCGGTTCGGGAGCGTCGCCGAGGCGGATGCACCACGTGACTCTTTCGAGGTCACCGATGGAGTCGACAAGCGAGCCGGGCTAGCATCGTCGACGACTCTTCGAACCAGGAGTGCTTCATGCGCAGTCTTACTGATGCGATCCGCGTCCTCGCCCTCGTGTGCGCGAGCGTTTCGCCCCAAATCGCGCTCGCAGATGGGATGCGCTGTGGCAGCCGGATCGTCTCGGAAGGCGACACCCTCTACGACGTGCGCAGCGTGTGTGGAGAGCCCGTGGCCAGCTCGCAACGAGTCGAGTACCGTACCATTCGCCAACACATCCCTGGTCCTTGCGTACCTCAGAGCGGCCAGATGCGTTGCGGCCACTTCGAAGAGCGCACGATCGAGGTCGTGATCGACGAATGGACGTACGATCTCGGCTCCAACAAGTTCATTCGCTACCTTACTTTCGAGCAAGGAAGGCTGCGCGACGTACAAACGGGGCGCTACGGCAACAAGTAGCGTGTCTGCTTTGGACGGCTGCTTTCAGCGATAGCCCAGCACGTAGTCCGTATCGTATGTCCGCACATGGATCTCCTTGTCTTTGAGCACGATTTGCTCAGGACCACTATCGACCTTCAGACGCTGCATCACTTCGCCGTCGCTCGCGCGTAGCAAGAACAGCTGGTCGGATTCGTCGGTGAACCCGTAGCCGCAGATCAGCGCCGTGTTCAACAGCAGGCATTCCTGGGCGTTGCTGACGAGGGCTTGGCTGCGCCAGCGCAGGGCACCCTCCGCGAGCGAAAGCGCCGTCACGTAGGCATTGTGACCGTGTGAGCTCTTCGCGTAAGTCGCATGAGCGTGGCTCACGAGCAGCACACCTTCGCGGACCACGGCCCAGCGCGTTTCCATGGCCGTGAACTCGTCCTGGGACTTGGGTGGATCGCGATAGGCCGCGAAATCGAACGGTCCGAACAGTTCTTCGCCGCGCTGCACCAGCAAGTAGCGGCCTCGTTGCTCCGACGCGTCGTAAAACACGATCTCGTGGTCGTCGTACTGCAGCACGCGAGCGGCCTTGGCACCGGCGATCTCGAGCGGAATACCGCGCTCTTCGAGGCTCGCGCTCAGCGCCGCATCGATCGCCACGGAGCGCGAACGCAGCCCGTTGTTCTCGTACCAGGCTTGCACGTCCGTGATGGCGTTTTTTGCCTGGCGAAGGATACGAAGACTTGGAATCGGTTGCTCCGCGTCATCCACGAACGCTTTGCCCACGACACGGCGAAAAGGCGGCCTCGGCAAGGCGATGATCGGCCGGACCGGCTTGTCCGCCGGCTCGGGGACGGGCCCCGGCGCCACTTGCGGGGCGGGCTCAGGGCGCACGCGTGCAGGGGTTGTCACCTTGGGCGGTTCGGACCGATTGACACCGTGCCCGCAACCGAACGCCATACTCAACGATAACCAAAAGACTGCTCGAACCATCTTCACTTCCACCCGCTCAGCATACGTGACGACGAGCCCTTTCGTTGTGGGCCTGCGCGGCCATACTTGGGAGCGGCGACGCCACGCCCGTCGCTCTTGGACAAAGGGAAACTCCGATGCGCTTCTTGGCCCTCAGCTTCACATCACTCTGCTTTGCACTGTGCGCTTGCGACAGCGACCCTGCGAAAGGAAAGGCCGTTGCTAGCGTTAGCGAAGCGGTGACGCCTGCACCAGCTGCCTCGAGCACAGGTGCAGTCAAGCTCACATTCTCGAATGATGGTTCCAAGCTCGACTTCGTCGGTGCCAAGGTCACGGGTAAGCACGACGGCTCGTTCGAGGTGTTTTCCGGCACGATCGACTGGGTGGAAGCAAACCCCGAAAAAAGCACCGTGAAGGTGGAAATTGATACGTCGTCCATCCGCGCCGACGTTCCGAAACTGACGGGCCATCTCAAGACGCCCGATCTCTTGGACGTCGAGAAGTATCCCAAGGCCACGTTCGAATCGACGTCCGTCAAGGCCGGCGGTGAAGGCGGAGCGACGCATACGATCACGGGCAACTTCACGCTGCACGGGGTCACCAAGTCGATCGCGTTCCCGGCGAAGGTGACAGGTCGCGCGGACGGTGCAGACATCGACGCCGAGTTTGCGATCAACCGCAAAGATTTCGGGATTACCTATCCCGGGATGCCTGACGATCTCATCCGGGACGAAGTTCTGATCAAGCTGCAGATTCGCGCCAAAAAGCCGTCCTGAAGGCAGCCATCGAGCGGCGCTCGTCGAACGTTCATTTTCTGCTCGAGATTCGCGCGGCGCCGTGCGGCTCTGATAGAGTGCGCCGCCGATGAAGAGCATAGAAACGATGCGCAGACATTGGTTGAACGCGGCTCTCCGCACGAGCTGTGGGATGATCGCGGGTCTCACGTTGGCGGCCGCAACGGGCTGCGAGAGCGATGACGAAAACCCCATCGAAGAACCTGAAGAGTGTACGCCCGCCGAGGATGGCGGAAGCAGCAGCGCGCGCAAAAAGCTCAGCTGTCCGGTCGCTATCATCGGCGGCGGAGCAGGCGGACTGCACACCGCCTACCGACTCGGCGATGAACTAGGCGAAGACGTTTGCCTGTTCGAGAAGGAAGCGCGGCTCGGCGGGCGAATCTACGACGTCTCGAAAGACGGTAAGGCCGACAGTCCGCGGATCGGCGTGGGCGCTCGTCGCATCATGGAAACGCAAGAGGTCGTCTTTGCACTCGCCGACGAGCTTGGCATCGAGTACGCGATGCCCACCGAGTACGAAGATCTGTTCGTTGCGCGCGGTGCGACCGGCTTCAGCAGCGACGAATTGAATGCTCAAGCCTATCCCACGCTACCCGACGACGCGGACTACGAAACGAGCCTCTACGACAAGCTGCTGAGCCTCGACGGCATCGACAAGTACAGCGACTTTCAAGCCTACGCGCGAGCCACGGTGGGCGCAGAGGGCTTCGAGTTCCTGCACGACATGTCGCGCTTTCGCGCTGATTTCAGGCGCCGCTCGATGCACGCGGCTACATGGACTACTTCGTGGAAGAGTGGGACACCTGTTGCGACTACAGCTATCCCAAAGGTGGCATGAGCGAGTTCATTCGCCTCATGGCCAGCAACGCTGAGAAGGCAGGCGTACGCATCTTCACGTCGGACGCCGTGGCCAGCATCGAGCGCTCCAAGGGCGGCTTTAGGTTGCTCACCAACGAGCATGAAGTCAGTGCAGAAAAGCTAGTGATCGCGGTGGATGCTGGGGCCTTCAAGTGGATTCGTGGCGATCTCGCTGCCGACATACAGGCTCAGCAGGAGTTTCAGCAGCTGGTCGGTGTCAAAGCCGTGAGCGTCACTCAGTGGTGGCCGAAGGCCTGGTGGCAAGGCGCCATCGCCGATCACGACGTCAAGCGAGCGCGCACCACGCAGAGCTGCCTGAACGTGATCGAGATTCCGAGCGATCCTTACGGTGGGCCGCAGGACGTGACGCGCAGTGTCTACACCGACGATGCGCGCTGCGTGGCGCTGTGGGAGGAGTACATCACCCAAGGAAACACCAAGGCGATCGAAGCCGAGATCGCGCGCGATCTCGCGCTGCTCTTTCCAGGCGTCAGCATTCCCAAGCCCGACAAGACGCTCGGTCACGTCTGGGAGAATGCTTGGTACTGGCTCAAGGCAGGCTCACCGTTCACGAACCTCGACATCGCGAAGTGGGCGGTCGAGCCGCTCAAGGGCGAACAGGTGGCGCTGGTCGGCGAGTCTTACAACCCGCAGCGCTCGGGCTGGAGCGATGCTGCCTACAAGTCGTCGATTGCCGCGCTCAATGCCCGCTTTGGCAAAGATCTGGACGGTGATGCGCGAACCCCGAAAGCGCGCGATCAGAAGGGGACGCGCAAGAGGCACGGCCGCAACCAGATAGGTCACTGAAGGGCTCCCGTCGAGGCTCAACGTAGGCGAGGCCTGCCATCCCTATCGGCGCAAAAGAGTGCGTGATCGGAGCGCACCCCTTGCCAAGCTCACGCCGACGTAATCTGTGGCTACGTCAGCGCGTCGGCCAGACTTCTTTCAGCAACTGATCGAGCTTTTGCCACGATGCCGCATCCGCGGCGGGATCGTAAGCGATCGGCATGCCCGTAGCCTTACCGGCCTCCGTTGCTTCCGGATTGGTAAAGCCGTGCTTGGCACCCGCGTAGGAGACGACCTCGTAGCGTGCGTTGGCCGCCTTCATTTCTTCTTCGAATGCTTTGACTTGTTCGGGAGGAACGAACGAGTCATCGGCTCCGGTTGCGACGAAGATGCGACCTTGAAACTTGTCCTTCTGGAGCGGCGTTTGCGTGGGAAGGCTGCCGTGAAAACTCGCCACCGCGTCGAGGTCTTTGCCGAGCCGTGCCATGTGCAGGACGACGGCTCCGCCAAAGCAGTAGCCGATGGCTGCGATCTTGTCGGGATCGGTATGCTCGAACGCGCGCAAGGTGGCCATGCCCGCTTCGAAGCGGCTCACGCCGACCTCCATGTTCGCCATCACTTCGCCAACGAACTTCTTCGCTTCGTCTGGATGCGCGGCGACCTTACCCGCGCCGTACATATCGACGGCCATGCCAACGTAACCCATCTCCGCAAGTTGCTTGGCGCGGCTCCGTGCGTAGTCGTTGAGTCCCCACCACTCGTGCACCACGAGCACGCCCGGCGCCTTGTCTGTGAGCTGCGCTGGGTACGCGAGAAAGCCCTTCATTTGCGTGCCACCCGCCTCGTAGGTGACCTCTTGCGTCTTGATGCGTTCTCGTTCTTGGCTCGCGGCTGGCGCAGCGGTCGTGCTCTGTGCTGTCTCGGCAGAGGGCGCGTTGTGCGCGCACGCCGCCAGCAATATCCACGACATCGCTGCCAACAACGAAACGGACCGTAGCTTTGCCATGCGTCGCTCCTTTGGGAACCGGCGTTGTACATGCCGTGGAGCACATCGCGCAAACGGGGCCAGGCGCGTCCGCGCCTCGGCGCAAGCGAACCTAGCGCGCGCGTACGTTGCCGAAGCGGCACGCGCCGACTGGTGAGCACTAGCAGCCCATTGAACAATCCTCCATCGCCTCCGCGGCGCGACGGCTCTGCTATTCGCCGTCCAAATCCGCTGCGAAATGTGCAACGGCCTGCTAGCGCCAGCGAAACTGAAAGCGTGCCCGCGTCGCGGACATCTCGAGTATCGACACGCTGACCGGTTTGGCATTGGATAGTTCGGCGACCGCTTGGAAGCCTCCGCAGAAGCCGATCAAGTGGGTCTGTGCGTACAAACCTCTCGGAAAGGTAAGGACTAACATCGCCTCGTTCGTTCCAGTCTGCTGTACGTCCACATCGCTGCCGCGATGGAACGAACGCCAGCGAACACTCGCGCCATTCAACAGCAGATTGGGCGAAGCGAGCGCGACGATCGCTCGGTACAGCGGCCCTCCCAGAAGTGCCTTCTGCGTGCGATGGGTCCAGATCGAGAACGCTTCGTCACTCATGTGGTGATGGTCTGCCATCACTAGGAAAACGCCCTGCATGAGCACGGAGCGCACCCACGTACTGATGAGCGGGGGATTGAGCACCAGGTCTGCCAACGGATCAGGCAGCAGAGGCGCGAGCTCTCGCACCGGCTTGTCGTTCAGCGCGTCGCGAAACATCGAAGCCTTGGCCGTCGCTTCGGGATACGACGCAAGCCCGTTCGGCAAGCCTTTCAGATAGGCGCTGAGGCGAGGAAACTTGCGCGGATCGACGTCGCTCATGGATCCTCGGAACGCGCAACTGACTTTCTACTCAACGCTACGTCACTCCAGTCGCCGCGCATGCCACGGTAAGCTCAAAGTATCATAGCGCCGTCTTAATTGCGCCGCTGACAAGGAAAGCGAACACCTTATACCGAGCAGACTGCGACATTCCCCCCGAAGCGTCGCAGCTGGATTTTCCGATGCCGCGCGCGTCGGCACACCAGGTCTGACGTTTGACCGGGCGGCCAGGCGAGCGGCAAACGCAAGTACAGAAACGACTCAGATCTGACGGGGCAGACCTACAACACCACCGTTCCGCAGATCACCTCGGGCCCTTCATCCAGGTTGTTGGCGTTGTTACACTCGACGATGGCGTCTTCTGGATCGGCGATGCCGTAGAGAGTCACGATGCGATCGAGTGCTTGCAAGATGACTTCGCCGGTCGCCGCTTCGCCCGGGGCGATCGGACCTGGCAACGTGGTCTCGCCGATCACCGCGCCACCCGAGCTCGGATCGCCTGCATAGAGGCGAACGAGGACATCGCTGGCGGAAGCCGAGCCATCATTGTGCACGGTTACGGCGACCTTGGTCGCCGAGCACGAGCCCGTCGCGGCGCCGATTTCGAGCCGCAAGTCCGCAGACTGCTCGCCTGCGCTCACCTCCTTTTCGATGCTGTTGTTGTCCTCTTTGCACTCACGTTCACTCATCGCCTCGTCGATGCGCGCGATGACCTTCTCGGGCAGCGTCAGCTGTGGGTTGTTCTGCGCATTGAAAAGCACCGAGACGAGTACCGACGCACCCGGCTCCAAGCTCGTTTGCAGCGTTGCGGTGAGTGGCCCCCCACCGGCGACCTGAAGGGCCGAAGTCGCGCCGGCCCAAGCGCCGTAAAACGAGACGTCGACGCCGGGCCCAACCCGTAGATCGCCGAGGTTCTTGACGAGTGCGACGATCTGCAGCTCGTCCGATAGCTGGCCACAGGCGACGTCCGGTGAAGATACCTGCATCGCCAGCAACGCCAGATCAGGCGCGACGCCGAAAGCGCGCGGCTGCGAACGGTACGTGTTGTAGAGGCGATTGCCGTAAGGCTTCCAGCTCTCTGGTTCGCGCACGGGAATGTGCCCGCTCTCAGTCACGTTGGTGACGTGATAGGCGTGCTGGTTCCAAATGCGGCGCGCCGAAACCCAAGTGTCCTTGGCATCGCCCCACACCTGAATGCCGTTGGGCAGGTCGGCTGCCGAAATGGTCGTCCCATCGGGATTCGTGAGGACCCGCGGCACGTCCGCGCCGTCTTTGCACTGGAACGTTTCGTTGTTGTTGACGAAGACGATCTCGGCGTTCCCGTCGTTGTCCACATCGGCTACGACGGGATTTTCGAGGATCGTTCGGCTCACTGAGGGGACTGCTAGATGAACGTTGCTACTCGCGCCATCGTAGATGCGGAAGTAGCACTCGTCGCCATAGACGACCTCTGCGGCGCCATCGCCGTTGAAGTCGAACACGCTCGACGAGGTGACTCTGGAGGAGTCGTCTTCGGTCTTACGCTTCCAGCCGTTGTGCAGACATACGCATTGACCTATCGTCGTATTGCAGACCGCGCCGCTGTTGCAGTCCGTGTTGGAAGTACAGGCGTCGTTGGGGTTCGGCCCAGGGTCGCGCGCAGGGTTGGTGCCGGGAGCGGCCACGTTGTCCATGAAGGTAGGCCACGCAGGACAGGACGCACTCGTCTCTTGAAGGTCGATCACGGTGTAGAAGCCGCTCGACGCCATCGCGACCTCAGGGAAGCCGTCGCCATCGAAGTCGTCGACGTTCGGAGCCCCGCCGCGCTGGCCCACCTCGACGTCGATCTTTCGAAGCAAGATGCCCGTGGCACCTTCGAGGATCAGGACGCGGCCATTCGATACGAGCACGATCTCGGGCGCGCCGTCCGGAGCGTTGCCGGGGCCTGGCGCGGCCGTCTTGTTCTGCCCGAGAACGTCCGCGACTGCGCAGAACGCTTGTAGGTTCGGAACGGCGGTTGCACCGGTATTTGCACTCACCGTCTGCGCATTCCAGATCTCGGTGAGTTTTCGTGTGCAGAAATCGCTCGTGTCGCCCGCCATGCAGTCGACGACCTTCGTCACGCCCGCTGGCGGAGTGGGGAGTCGATAGAGCGACGTGCCGACCACGATCTCTTGCGTCGCATCGTCGTCATTCGCGTCAGCATCAATCAAGTTCGCCGGACACGATGTCGGGCCAAACTCGCGGCTGCTGTCGTCCTGCGCCCCCTGCGAGCCCGTACCTTCGAACCAATCGAGCACGCTGATCACGTCGACGCCGGCGACCTGCGTCTTCTGCAACGTCTGGACACGATTGCCGACGATGACTTCGACGAGGCCCTGATTGTCGAGGTTCGCGAGCGAGACTTGCGGATAGCGCCACTCCGAACCTGACCTCAAGAAAAGCTCTGCACTCTCGCTGATCAGCTCGCCGCGGTTGCTCAGAATCTGGAGCTTGCCAGCTTCGGTCGCGACCACGATCTCGGGCACGCCGTTGCCATCGAGATCGCCCACAGCGAGACCGTCTCCGGGACGCGTCAGCCCATCGGCACTGGCGCAAGTCAACGCGCCCGCGCCGGTCACGGGATCGCCTTCGAACCAGCGCTTCGTTTTGCCGCACAGCGCGAAGTAGTCTTTCCCTCGCTCGGGTCCGCCGCCATGCACGGCACGCACGATGCCATTTTGGTGGACGTCGCTCGTGTACGCGCTGAACACCAGCTCCGGAAAGTCGAACTCGTTGATGAAACCATCGCCATTGTCGTCGTTGAGGTTGGCGACGATTGGCGTGCTGACGACCTGCGCATACGCAGGAAAGATCCGACCGGTCGCGTTCTTGCTCGTCGAGCTTTCGCCGCCCCAACGAAACTCGAGTGAAGGCAACACTTGGGTGAAGGGCAGTGCGGGCAGCGTGCAGGTCGGTGCGACGCCCGTTCCCTGACACAGTCCGCCATTACATTCTGTAAAAGAGGGGCAGTCCCAATCGTCCTGACAGCTGCAGCCGACCGTGCCCCCCGCAGACTCTCCACAGATGCTGTCGAAGTAGCCGCCGTCTGCGCACATCAGCGTCGGCTTCTCTTCACCGCCGTTCGAGGTGCATTGAATGACCTGATTGCCCTCGCAACGCGCCGCACCTGCGGTGCAGACATCGTCCACGCACTTTTGGCCATCGCAGTAGCGATCGGTACCGCACTCGAGATCGGACGAGCACAGGTTGCTCTTGCAATAGAAGCCGCCACCGGGGGCCGGGACACATTCTTCGGTGTCGCTACAAGTCAGGTCGTCGCACGTGTTGTCGATGCACTGCGCCTCATCGCCCGCGACTTCGCAGCGCTGGCCTAGGCCGCAAGATTGCAAATCGCACGGATCGATCTCGCCGTTCGTGTTGCCGGTTTCACCGTTGTTGCCGCTGCCGTTGTTGCCAGTGCCGTTGTTGCCAGCGCCGTTGTTGCCAGTGCCGTTGGCGCCGTTGTTCTCGCCGCCGTTGCCGCCACCATCGGGATCGTCACCGTCCTGCCCCTCGCCGCCACTGCAAGCCACGAGCGCAAGAAGACCAGCGAAGTAGACAAAACGTGTGTGCATGAGTTAGGCCCTCGACGCCGATGATACGTGGATCGCACGCAGGCCGCGTGCGAAGGAATGCAAGTTATCGTGGCGAGGATCGCTGCATGTGCGCCTTACTCTCAGAAGGTATGCACGAGCAGACGAATCCAAAACAGAACGCTCAGCAACCTCAGAGACGCCAGCAACGCGGGACGGCTCGCACCAAAACGCGCGCTGCATGATTGCGGAGAAAGTAAGGTTCGTTGCGACCGAAGGCTCGGTCGCGTTCGGCCCAAAAGCCTGTCAGCTGGCCTACCGATCGGCGGAACGTGCTTAGCGGCGTCGTTGCGTTCTGCCTCAACCATCGCTCGTCCGTACGACACCGGCCGCGCCGTCGCATCGACGACCTGGTGAGCCGCGTGCAGCGCTTGGCCCATTCGTGGGATGATGGATTGCACTTGCGTTGCTTCACGCGTGGCGGCGCGGTCTACCGACATCGTTCGCGCAGGTGGGCCCGGGATTTGTTGCCGATCTCGCCATCTTGTGAAACTCTCTGCGCGGGATGGCCGCTCCGGCGATCGCGGAGCTGCCGCAACCGTAGGGGAAGGCCGTGGGAACACTCGATGCGGTTCCGAACGGAAGATCGACGAAGCGTCGCGCCGCGATAGGTCTCGCTTGCGCGCTAGGAATCGTCGGGCTTTCAAGCATGCGTTCGCCCAACGAAGCGAACGCTCAGAAGCCTGCACCTGGCGGCAGTATGCACGGGGCGATGCCGATGGATCAGCAGCTCGCTACGCTCGAACCTTGGTTGGCGAAGAGCACGACGGTGCAGCCCCCGCGCGGCGTGCCCCCTCAGTATTTCGCCTCGCTCGTGCCCAGCGACAATGCTGGCACGCAGGCGCAGATCGAACTCGGACGTAAGTTGTACTTCGACCCAAAGCTCTCGCGCGATGGAACGGTCGCGTGCGCGACGTGCCACGACGTCAGCCGCGGCTTTGGGGATCGACGCAACACCTCCGAGGGCATCGGTGACAAGGTCGGTCGTCGTAACGCCCCAACCACCCTGAACGCGCTGTTTTTCGAGACGCAGTTTTGGGACGGCCGGGCCCAGACGCTGGAAGACCAGGCCAAGCTTCCCATTACCAATCCCATCGAGATGGGTCAGCCCGACGGGGCGGCGGCGGTGGCGGCGATCTCGGGCGATGCCGCCTATCAAGCAGCGTTTCAAGAGGCGTATGGGCGCGCTGTCAATTTCGACGACGTCGGGCGTGCGCTCGCGTCGTTCGAGCGCACCTTGGTATTTCTCGACGCACCTTTCGATCGCTTTTTGGGCGGCGAAGCTACGGCGATAAGCCCCGACGCCAAGGCCGGTTGGGCGTTGTTTCTCGGCAAGGGGCGCTGCACTGCGTGTCATCAGATCAGTAGCGCGAGTCCGATCGGGACGGACAATCGCTTTCACAACATCGGCGTTTCCGCGCGGCACCAAGACTTCGAAGCGCTCGCCATCAAGGCCTACGCGGCGCTCTCCCAAGACGCATCCCAGGAAAAGGTCGACGAACTCGCACTCGAGACCGATCTTTCGGAGCTCGGCCGCTTCGTGGTGACACGAAATCGGGCCGACATCGGAGCCTTCAAGACCTCGCAGCTGCGCAACGTCGGGGTGACGGCGCCGTACATGCACGACGGCTCGCTCGCTACGCTTTGGGACGTGATGGACCACTACAACAAGGGCGGCGAAGCCAACCCATATCTCGACGGCGGCATCGAGCCTCTTGCGCTGAGCGAGCGCGAAATCGATCAACTCGTCGCGTTTTTGTTCACGCTCACCGACGATCGTCTGAAGACGGCCAACGATTCGGAGCTGGCGCGACAAAGGCAGCTGGCCGGCGGCAAGCGTGCCTTCCGGGACGAAGATGTGGCCAACCGTAAGGTCTTCCTGTTCGAAAAGCGCGCTCAGGCGAAAAAGTAAGGTGCACCATGGCTACGAAGCGTCCACCAGTCACGAGCATCGAGACCAAGCACCTACGAGAGCGCGATTCTCTGTTTCGCGCGCTGCAAAATCTCGACCGTCGATCGTTCATGAAGGTTTCGGCTGCGGCTGCGGGAATCGTGGCGGCCAAAGGCCTGCTGCCACCTCATTCGTTTCAACCGGTGAGCGTGGCGCACGCGCAGGCGGGCGGTCAGCCTGCCTTTCGCTTCGCTTACATCTCGGATTCGCATTTGTACGAGCGCGACGTGAACGATCGCTTCGTCAACTCGCTGATGCGCGCCGTGGACGACGTCAACGCCATGGATCCGCAACCGGACTTCGTGCTGTACGGCGGTGATCTGGCGCAGCTCGGTAAAGCCAAAGAGCTAGAGCTGGGCGCGCAGATCCTCAAAAACCTCAAGGCGCCCGTGCGCATGATGGTCGGCGAGCACGACTGGTATCTCGACATGGGAGAGAAGTGGCGAGCACTGTTCGGCGAGCCTACTTACTCGTTCGACCACAAGGGCGTGCACTTCGTCGTGCTCAATAGCGTGGTCGAGAAAGACTTCTGGACCGCGCGCAAAATGACACCCGAGCAACGCATGCTCACGGTGGCAGGCCTCGACAATGGCGTGCAAAGTCGCTTCGAAGTGGGCGATGAACAGCGTGCCTGGCTCAGCAAAGATCTCGCGGCCATTGCCGCGACCACGCCGCTCATCGTGTTTTCGCACTCGCCGCTCTACAAGTACTACGAACCGTGGAACTTCTGGACGGACGATGCAGAGCAAGTGCAGGCCACGCTCAAGAAGTTCCGCTCGGCCACCGTCATTCACGGCCACACGCACCAACTGCTCACCAATCGCATCGGCAACATCAGCTTTCACGGCATGTTGTCCACCGCGTGGCCATGGCCTTACGCGCCGCAGGGTCTACCGCCGTTGACGATTCAGATGGGCAGACCCGATCCGTTCAATCCCAACGATGGCTGCGGCGACGGAAGCATCGCCGTCCATCCCGATGGGCTCGTCGACAAACTCTACGGCCTCTGGAATCGCAACCCGGTGACCATCACGCGGAACTACACGGCGACCCAGGGCAAGAAAGATCGACCTGACGTCCCGCAACTCCGCAGTTACTGAGCGCGCGCAGGGGAGGCTTTCATGAAGACGAACACCATCATCATCCTCGTGCCGTGCATTCTCGCCGCCAGTTGCGACACCGGGAGCTCGGAACCAGCTGCGCCACCAGCTCGAGAAGTCGTCGTTCCAAAGCAGGACGAGACGCAACCCAAAGCGAATAGCGTCGAAGTGACGTTGTGCGATGGCAAGACCAAGACCGTCGTCGAAGACGGCACGCCCGGTACGAAGATTGCGGGCGCGCTGATGACCGAGTGGCTGCGCAAAAATCCCAACTCGAACTGGGAGGCCGAAGAACGTGAGCGTCATGCGCTCAAGCCTGCAGCAGACAACAAAGCGCTCCTTGGAATGGTCCATGGCCATACTTACGGTCGGGTTACCGAGCAAGACCTCAACTTGTGGAAGGCCGAGACGGAGCGCGTCGCAGCTGCGGGTTCGACGGTCTTTCACAGCGCGGATGAGCTCGGCAGCACTATCGCCGTGTCGTGCGATATGTGCCATCCGCATGCCGCCAACACTCATCCCGAGACATACCCCAAGTATCAGGCTCAGCTCGGTCGCGTCGCATTGCTACGCGACATGATCAACTGGTGCATCGAGCATCCCGTGCGCGGCAAACCCCTCGCCGCCGATGACCCGAAGATGCGCAGTCTCGAAGCGTACATCCTGGCCCAGCGCACCGGCACAGCGCTCGAATACGGTAAGCACTAGTCGCCTTCGCTGCCGAGCCTGCGCATACCGTGTGCGTCCACGTGCGGCACGGACGTCCCTCGATTCCCAGACCCGCCAGGCCGCCTGCTTGGTCGTCGAAGCGCGGCCCTGCGTTAGTCTTGTGCGACGAATCGGGGCGATATTGCGGTCTCGTCCGCGTTGAACGGACGGTTGAGCCGTTACTGGACGTTCAAGGCAAACCTCTGGGCACCCAGCTCGCGCAGAACCTCGCCAAAGGCGCGTAGTTCTCTGGAGTCAGCCTCTTTCCAGGCTATCCTGAGCGAGTGCAGAAGCATTCGTCGCTCCTGGTTTGCCTCGTCTTTTGGGCCGCCTGCAATTCCACGACAGCTTCGAAAGGCCCGCCGGCAGCCGCCCCGGCCTCGCCGCAGCCGACGTCGATTGCAACCGACCTCAAGCTCAACAACTTGCCGCGCGCCGATCCACGCGAACCGCGGCTTGCTGCGGGCGTAACGGCGTTGCTCGAACGTGAACACGTCAAGCGCCATCGCCTCGATGACGAACTCGCCAAGAGCGCCTTCGCCACCTACATCGATCGGCTCGATCCGGGCAAACTGTTCCTGCTCAAGGAGCACGTCACCACGCTCGAACGCGATGCGACGCGCATGGACGACGAGCTCCGCTCCGGCGATTTTCGGTTGGCCCGAGTCGGTTCCGCGCTGCTTGTCGAACGTCAAAAGAAAGTCGCGGCCTTGGTCGCCGAGCTACTGCGCACGCCTTTCGACTTCAACGTCGAGGAAGCGCTCGAGACCGATCCCGACAAGCGCGCGCACGCGGCAAGCGAGGCAGAGCTCGAAGACCTGTGGCGCAGGACGCTCAAACAGCAAGTCCTCGAGCGCATCGATCGCATGGAGGAGACGGCCAAGGGCAAAGAGCTGAAGACGGCCGAAGCGCCCAAACCCGAGCCGAAAGCTCCGGTCGAGCCGCCGCCCCCCACCTTCGAAGGACGTGAGAAGAAGGCGCGCGAAGAGCTCGCCAAAAGCTACAACGGACGCTTCATACGCTTGAGCAAACGCGAAGCACTGGAGCCTGCGGAGTCGTTCATCAACGCCTTTACGGCGGTCTTCGATCCGCACACCCTCTATCTCGCGCCCGCACAACAGGCGAACTTCGACATCGAGGTGAGCGGCTCGCTCGAAGGTATCGGCGCGGTGTTGAGCGAGGACGATCACTTCGTGCTCGTGCGCGAAATCGTGCCGGGCGGTGCCGCATGGCGCCAGGGTATCCTCGAAGAAGGTGACCTGATTCTCGCGGTCAAACAGACCGAGGGCGAGCCCGTCGATGTCGGAGACATGCGCATCAACGACGTGGTCAAGATGATCCGCGGGCCCAAGGGCACGGTGGTGACGCTCACGGTCAAAAAGCCGGATGAACGAGTGCTGACGGTCGCGATCACGCGCGACGTGGTCGTCGTCGAAGCGGCGTACGCACGCGGCGCACTGCTCGACCTAGGCCCGAAGACCGATCCGGCCGGGTACATCTATTTGCCGAGCTTCTACGGCAATACGCGCTCTGCGAAGGGCCAAACACCCGAGCGCGACGCCACCGACGACGTTCGAGCACTGCTGCAGCGCTTTGCCGCCAAGAAGGTCTCCGGCGTGGTGCTCGATTTGCGAGGCAACGGCGGCGGCCTGCTCAACCACGCGACCGGCATCGCGGGCCTGTTCATCGATCAGGGCCCCGTCGTGCAAGCACGCAATGCCGACGACAACATGCAGGTGCTCGGCGACGAAGACGCGGGCGTGTCCTTCGGGGGCGAGCTGATCGTGCTCGTCGACCGCTTCAGCGCGTCTGCTTCGGAGATTCTTGCGGGCGCTCTTCAAGACTACCGACGCGCCTTGATCGTGGGCACGGGACCCACGCACGGCAAAGGCACGGTTCAAGCGTTGATCGATCTCGACCGCATGACGGGCGGCGGAAGCAGCGATCCGCTCGGCGTAATGAAGTTGACCATCCAGCAGTTCTTTCTGGTCGACGGTGAATCGACGCAGTGGAAAGGCGTGCAGCCCGACATCACACTTCCCGATCCCGCTTCCCATGTGGAGTCTGGCGAGCGTTATCTCGATCACGCCATCCCATGGAGCAAGGTCGAAGCGCTGCCCGCAACGCCTTGGGCGGCTCCGCGCTGGGATCGCCAACATCTCTACACCGCCAGCCAAGAGCGGCAGGCGAAGGAAGGCGCGTTCAGCAAGATTCGGGCACGCGGCGAGTACCTCGGGGCACGGCGCGAACAGACGCTCGTCGCCTTGAAACGCGAGGCCTGGACCGCCCAACGCGACAAGGATCGCGACGAACTCGAGAAGCTCGATCCAAAGCTCGACGAAGGCACGGCGCGCTTCAGCGTCGAAACGGTCGACTACCGTCCCAGCGTACCCAATCCCGCGGACGCCCGGCCGGCGAGCAGCTCACGCATCGAACGTTGGCAAGAGACACTCGCCCACGATCCATGGATCGAGGAAACGTTGTTTCTGCTCGCCGAGATGACCTCCAGCCAGTCGCCGACGAAGGTCGTGCCGACGCCAGGCAAAAAGTCGAGCCCCGGCGCAAACGATGTGGCGCGCACGAAGCCCGAGTAACCTTCACGCGCGCCCGCGAATACGCTAAACGTGGCTGGGGCCGTGAATACACCTCTCCACACGCGGCAACTGCTTCATCATCCGCCGCGGTCGCGCGAACAAACCAGAATCAAATGGTTCTGGATCGCGGTCTTGTTCGTGATCGTCGCGGGCGCGATGACTTTTCCGGCGCGCCATCCCATGTACAAATGGGACTACGGCGCGTACGTCGTCGCTTCATACCAACGATTGGGTCACGAGATCACACGCCGTGATCTGCAGCGTGCCCGCTCTGACATCGAAGCGCACACGGCTGCTCACGGTAAGGCCAAGAGCATCGGCGGCAGCGCGTACTCGCGCGCCTTCTTCCAGGACACGAAGGTCGCGAACGAAGTGATAGCGTTCTATCGCGCGCGCGTTCTGTTTATCCAGGCGACGCGCGGACTCAGTAAGCTCATCCCTGGCAAGCTCGATCGCACGCTCGCCGTGCACGCGCTCGGCACGGGGTTTACGGCACTCGGTGTGGCGCTAAGTATCTGGCTGGCGAGGCGCTGGCGCCTGTCTTGGCCGTGGGTCGTCGCCGTCACGTTGTTCGAGCTCTACTTCTTTCGCATCGATCAAGTCGCGCGCCTGGGACACCCGGACGGAGCCGCATTCGCTTTTAGCGTCGCGCTCTTTCTGGCCTACACGCCATTTCGCACGACTTGGTTCTCGGCATTATGCCTGGTCGCTCCGTTGGTGCGTCCAGACCTTACGGTTTTGGTCTTACTCCTCGTAGCTGTTGGCGCGCTCGCCAAAGCAGTCGAACGTGGGCGTGCCGCAGCCTTGGGCCTTGCAAGCCTTTGCATCCACGTGGCCGTCGCACAGCTTACGCAAGCGCCGAGCTGGAGCGTGCTGGCATATCACTCGT